>Ga0209809_1000712_pt1 | contig 29335 bp, 16 predicted proteins | sample YNPMSTMetaG_FD_186172 | JGI IMG/M metagenome (GOLD analysis project Ga0209809, IMG submission 186172) | Anoxygenic and chlorotrophic microbial mat microbial communities from Yellowstone National Park, USA - YNP MS-T MetaG (SPAdes) (version 2) ...
ACAGCATTTCCACCAGCCTACCGATGTGGTCATCACGCCGAAGGGGGATATTTTTGTTACCGACGGGTACGGCAACTCCCGGGTGGTGCATTTTGACGCTCAGGGGCGGTTTGTCCGGGCCTGGGGCAAACTGGGCGTCGGACCGGGCGAGTTCAGCCTGCCCCATGCGATCGACGTGGATAGCCAGGGCCGACTCTACGTGGCCGACCGGAATAACGTCCGAATCCAGGTCTTTGATCAGGAGGGAAAATTCCTGGCCGAGTGGCGGAACCTGTTGGTGCCTTGGACGGTGCGTATCGACCAGAAGGATCGGATTTGGAGTTGGGGTTCTTCGCCAATGGTCTGGCGAAAGGAGGACGAGGTGCTCGGCTGCCCGCCCAAAGATCAACTGGTCATGTGTTTCGATACCACCGGCAAGGTGCTGCAAGTCTGGACGTTTCCCAAGGGGCAGGATGGCCAAGAAAAGCCGGGCGAACTCAATTGGGTCCATAGCCTGGCCTGGGACAGCCAGGGGAATCTTTACCTGGTGGACATTATCGGCAAGCGTGTACAAAAGTTCCTGCGCCGGGAGTAGATTTCGCCGGCGACGGAACGCTGGGAATGCCTTCCCCCATCGGCCAGATGGCTTCCGGTCGAAGAGGCTGTGCCGAACGTCCATTTTTAGCCGGCTGGGATCACCGGCAGGCCTCAGACGGTCCAAAACCCCATCCCACGGCCGTTTGATAAAGCAGAACGGTGGGCAAAGCAGTCGGGGCCGCCGCCCGGCTACCCTTTTCCGGGCGAGCCTCCACGAGGCTGTCCCGAAATGGACACTCCGGCGGGCCCCGAGCGGTTTCCAAACCCTTTCCGTTTCGGAAGATGCCCGTTGATTAGGGTTTTGAACAGGCTGGGGGCTGACGGCTGCGCCATCTGCCTAAAAACAGATTTTCGGGCGAGCCTCTAAGCCGGCGAGGCCTTTTAGAAGAGGGGATCAGGATTGGGCGGCCAAGAGCCAGGCCAACAGCCCTTTTTGCAGGTGCATTCGGTTGGCGGCCTGTTGGATGACCACGCTTTCCGGGCCGTCGATCACCTCGTCGGTAACTTCTTCGCCTCGGTGAGCGGGCATACAATGCATGAAGACGGCCCCTTTTTGGGCATGGGCCATCAGAGCGGCGTTGACCTGATAGGGTGCAAACACTTGGCGGCGTTGGGCGGCTTCGGATTCCTGGCCCATACTCGTCCATACATCTGTATATATTACGGCAGCCTCCCGCACCGCCTCCACAGGGCTATCGGTAACGCGCAGTTCCAACTGGGGCACATCCCGACGGAGCTCCGCCAGGAAGGCTTCGTCGAAGCGATACGCCGGTGGGGTGGCCATGACCATCCGCACTCCCAGCTTCCCGCACCCTTGGGCCAGGCTTCGGGCCACGTTATTCCCGTCGCCGATCCAGGCAAGTGTCAGCCCCGCCAGTCGGCCGAAAAGCTCTCGGATTGTGAACAAATCGGCCAATGCCTGGCACGGATGCGCCAAATCCGATAGCCCGTTGATCACCGGGCACTCCGCATACTGGGCCAATTCCACCACCGTCTGGTGCCGAAACGTTCGGGCCACGATCACATCCACATATTGGCTGAGAACCCGGGCAAAATCGACCATGGTCTCCCGCCGTCCGAAGCCGGTCTCTTGCCCCAAAAACAGGGCCGTTCCCCCCAGATGGACCATACCCGCCTCAAAACTCACCCGGGTCCGAAGCGACGGTTTCTCAAACAGCAAGGCCATCACCCGGCCCGGCAACAGCGGCTCCCGAATTCCCTTGGCCCATTTGGACTTCAGATCCTCGGCAATCGAGAAGATGCGCTCGATTTCTGCCGGGCTCAAATCGGCCACCGTCAAGAGATGACGTATCCTTTTCACGATCCATGCTCCTTCCGGAGGAGGGAGGATTGAGTTTCGTAAATGGGAAAGACACGCAATTCCCTCGTTTTCAGCCACGTTGGGGTTGCTGGGGGTGGGAAGATATTTCCTTTGTGCCGTGGAACATGGCATCCGTTAGGCTGATCGGAGCGGGTTTAGGTTCTTTTTGGCCAATTCTTCCAGGACCTCGGCCAGCACATCGCAGCCCTGCTGGGCCTCCTGATCGGTAAGGGTCATGGCAGGCAGAAGGCGGAGGACATTGCCTTGGGTACAATTGATCAGTACACCTCGGCGCATGCAGGCTTCCACGGCCGGGGCGCCTTCGACGGCCAGTTCCACACCGATCATCAGCCCCACCACACGCACGTCTCGGATGATTTCGCATCGTTGTTGGAGTTCCCGGAGGCGCTGGTGGAATAGTTGGCCCAGGCTTTGTGCCCGCTGGAGGAGGTTTTGTTGTTCGATCATTTCGATGGCGGCCAAACCGGCCCGGGCAGCCACCGGATTGCCCCCAAAGGTGGCCGCATGCATTCCCGGCCGCAGGCTGGGGGCGATTTCCGGCTTGGCCAACATCGCCCCGCCGGCCAAACCGCCGCAGAGGGCCTTGGCCAGCGTCATGATGTCCGGCGTTACCCCCTCCCGCTGATAGGCGAACCAATATCCGGTTCGGCCCATCCCTGTCTGCACCTCGTCGAAGATCAACAGCAGCCCATGTTCATCGCACACGTGGCGCAGGCCTTGCAGGAAGCCGGGCGGCGGAATCCGGATGCCGCCTTCGCCCTGGATCGGTTCGATCATAATGGCCGCGGTTTCTTCGTCCACAAGCCGACGCACCGCCTCCAAATCGCCAAACGGCGCATAGACGAACCCCGCCATGAGCGGTCCAAGACCTTCATGGTATTTCGGCTGGGCGGTGGCGGTGGTGGAACCTAGAGTGCGCCCATGGAAACCCCCCTCAAAGGTGATGATCTTGTATTTGGGGCGTTTGCTGTGGAGGCGGACCAGTTTGATGGCTGCTTCGTTGGCTTCGGTGCCGGAATTACAGAAAAAGGCCTGGCCGCCAAAACTCCGCTCCGAAAGGGCCTTGGCCCAAAGACCCTGAAGTTCCGTGTACCAGGTATTGGGCACATGGATCAGGGTGGCTACCTGCTCCTGCACCGCTCGGACCACCGGCGGCGGACAATGCCCCAGCAGCCCACAACCCCATCCAGGAAATAAATCCAAATACCGATTCCCCTCCCGATCCCATACATACGACCCCTCCCCCCGAACCAGCACCACCGGAAAACGCCGGTAGTTCGGGATCACATACCGCTGAAACGTCTCCAGGGTCTCGTGGGAAGTTAACGTTGGCTGGCTCATCGGCTCCCTTTCTCCGGCTTGTAACCGATGGATTGAGTGATGAAATATTTTTAGTTCCAGGGCATAAACTTTCTTGTACCATTTTAGCCGAATGGCAGGGCACGCCTTTCCCCCTCTTGCCTGGCGGGAGAGGGGCCTTATATGTCATTCCTGCGAAAGCAGGAACCCAGTCCGCCTCTCTCCTGGCGGGAGAGGCCGGTTTGGCGTAGCCAAACCGGGTGAGGGGGCCTGACCCCTCTTGCCTGGCGGGAGAGGGTGGGGTGAGGGGGACAATATTTCATTCCCCCGCCCCCATGTCGTTCCTGCGTAAGCAGCAGTCCAGGCTTGTTCCCCCGTAAGCGGGAATCCAGGCAATATGGACCTTTCTTACTTTCTGGATTCCCACTTTCGTGGGAATGACGCACCAAGGCGTCTGGATTCCCGCTTGCGCAGGAATGACAACTTTGCCCCCCTCACCCGGCGTCGCTTCGCTCCGCCGGCCTCTCCCGCCAGGGGAGAGGCGAATTGCATCATTCGGCTCAACTGTTACCGAAAAAAATATCTCCCCTGTTGAGCGGTTTAAGGATGGAAAAAGCACCGCAGTCTAGGGGCTTTGGACGATTTGGGTCCCGATGCCTTCGGTGGTATAGATTTCTAACAGGAGCGAATGGCGGATGCGACCGTCGATGATGTGGACCTTGCGCACGCCATGCTGGAGGATTTCCAGGCAGGCTTCCACTTTCGGCACCATACCGGCATCAATCACGCCGGAACGGATCAACTGTCGGGCCTCCTCCGGTGTCAGGGTGGGGATCAGGGAATTGGGGTCGTTTTTATCCCGGCGCACGCCGTTAACGTCGCTGACAAAGACCAATTTTTCGGCCTGCAAGGCTCGGGCAACGGCCATGGCCGCGGTGTCGGCGTTGACATTCAGCTTCTGCCCCTCGGCGTCCATGCACAGGGAGGGGATGATCGGCACAATGCCCTGCTGGCAGAGCTGTTCGATGGTGGGCCGATCCACTTCGGTTACCGTGCCGACCAATCCCAGATCCACCGGCTGGCCGTCCTGGTCGGTAAGCTGGAGTCGCTGGCCGAAAAGCACATTTTTTGTTCGGAAATGCAAGGCCTGGGCCTGGCCGCCCAACTCTCGAATTCGGCTAGCCAGTTGCTCGCTGGTTTGGTAGGCCAGCACGTTTTCGACGATTTCCAGGGTGGCTTGGTCGGTGTAGCGTCGGCCTTGGACGAACCGGGGAGTGAGGCCTGCCTGTTGCATCGCTCGGCTGATGGCCGCTCCGGCCCCATGCACCACCACCGGCCGCATCCCCACCGTCTCCAGAAACACCACATCCAGCAGGAGATGGTCCAGGGCCTTGGAATCGTCCAGCAGGCTGCCGCCCAGTTTGATTACGGTAACCCGCCCCCGAAACTGCCGAATCCAATGCAGGGCCTCCAGCAGCACATCCGCTTTCCGAATGGCTTCTTCCACCTTGTCGCCTCCTACCGGTCCAGCTGGGCGATTCCGCCCCGGCAGTTCCCTCGGAAAAAGGCCAAGTGGCCCTCCTCAGTTGACTGTATCTACCCGGCCAAGCGCCCAGAACTTGTAGGGGGTAAGAATCGGCTCAACCCCAACAGATTGTGGTCATTACTTCCGGTAGATACACTCAAGCTAAACGCTCTCCGGAGGGAATCCCCTTCCGCAGGCAAATCAAGAAAGAAAAAAGGTAACACTTTAGCCGAGCGGAGGGGTCTGCTTGGCAGGCCCGCCACAGCGGCCATCCAAGGCAGACACCTCTAAGGGGCCGAACCTCCGAAGCAGGTCCATCCGAGGATTTTCTCAGTCGGCTAAAATGTTACGAAAAAAGTTATTTTACTTTCCGATGGGGGAAAGTCAACGATTTCTGGAAGCTGCCTATCTTTTGTAGATTTCCCAATTTTCCTATATTCACTTTTAGGTGCTGAGGCGGAAAGGAGGCGGGAATTTCAGTTTCTAAAATCGTAATAGTTTAGCCGCCGGAACCTGCCAGGCCCAAAGGGGGCTTCGGCCTTTATGGTACCCAGTGAGGTGAAAGAGGATTTAGAACCGGAGGCCTTCGGGGCGTTGGCCTACACGGACCTGGACCTGAATCCGCCTGCCTTCTCGGATGATGTGCATGGTGGCCGATTGTCCGATGGGGGTACGGGCAATGGCCAGGCTCAGATCGCTCGGATCCCGGATTTTTTCTTGGTTCCATTGGACGACCACGTCGCCCGGTTCCAGACCGGCCTTTTGGGCCGGCGAGCCGGGCAGCACCCGGACAATCAATGCCCCTTGGGTGTTGGGCAATCCCAGCCGGTTGGCCAGCGCCTCATCCAAGGCTTGCATTTCTACGCCCAGCCAGCCCCGTTCCACCCGACCGGTGGCTTTCAGGCGTTCATAAACATCCTTGGCAATGCGACTAGGAATGGCAAAACCGATCCCCTGGTAGCGTTCGCCCAGGATAGCCGTGTTGATGCCTACGACCTCTCCTTTCATGTTGACCAAAGGCCCGCCGCTATTGCCGGGGTTGATGGCGGCATCGGTTTGGAGGAAATCTTCATAGCGAATTTCCCGGATGATACCGCGTCGGCCTTTGGCACTGATGATGCCGGCGGTTACGGTATGGGCCAATCGGAAGGGGTTGCCGATGGCCAGGACTGAATCTCCCACTTCTAGGGAATCGCTATCCCCCCATCGGGCGGGCACAAGGTCTGGTTCGTCGATTTTAAGCAAAGCCAGGTCAGAAAGCGGGTCCACCCCCACAATCCGGACGTTGGCCACGGTCCGGCCGTCCGCCAATTTGACCCGTACCTCGTCGGCTTGGCCGATCACATGATAATTGGTAATGATGTACCCTTCCTTGTCCATGATGACGCCGGAGCCTTCGCCCTCGGCCCGGAACAGGCTGGGTCCCCCGAACAGGAAGCCCCATTCATCCCTGGGAGCGGCAGCGACCACAATGCGTTCCGTTTCCACGCCCACCACGGAGGGAGCAACCGCCTTGGCCACCAGGGCAAAGCGATTCTGAGGGTCCGGCAATTGGCCCAGCAATTCCTGGGCCACCTCGGCCTCCGCCCGTTGTCGGCCCCGGGTGATCGCATATTGGAGCCGTTCTACCCAATAGGGGAGAAAAAGGAGCAGGAGCAGGATGGCTAAAATCCCCAGGAGCCAGCCCAATCCGGTCCGCCGCACCCCCGTCGGGGGGACCTCCGTCGCTAAAACCACCGGAGCCGGTTGGTCCGAAGGCCTGCCCTGTCGATGGGCTACGTCAGTGTCTTCCCAAAAAGGAAATCCAGCGGCCATGGAAAAGTCCTTGTGCATCGCAGATGGTGGATATACATCGCCGATCGGCCCTCGGTTATCGGAGAGCCGAAGAGCGGGGCAGCTCCTGAATCCGCTTTCGGAGAGAATGCACCAAAGAGGTTCGGGCAACCGGCCAATGGTTCCTGGATGCCTGTCTGCTGCCTCCCGTACCCGAGCAGCTATCTCCTGTTGCTGCTTGCTTCCGATCGCCTCCCGGCTCCCCCCCACGGCGTCCCGGCTCCTTCCGCCTAGGGCATCTCTTCATGTTCCTGGGTCCTGCCTACCGGTTCCTCCCCTGCTTACCAGTTGTGTTGTTTCCTGACCACAGGCTCCTCGCTGCTGGCTACAGATTACTGGGTTTCCTGTTGGGTGAGTTGGTGGAAGCGGGCCATCAGATGGCGGGTGATGGGGCCGGGTTTGCCGTCGCCGATCAGTCGGCTATCGACCTTGACGACTGGTACCACCTCGGCGGCGGTGCCGGTCAGGAAACACTCATCGGCAATATACACGTCGTGTTTGGTAAGCGGCACCTCCAGGACTTCATAGCCGTCGGCGCGGGCCAGTTGGATAACCGCCGCCCGGGTAATGCCCTCGAGGATCCCGGCGTCGTTCGGGGGCGTAAGGAGCCGACCTTGCCGAACGAGAAAAATATTATCCCCTGTACATTCGGCCACTTCCCCTTTGTGGTTGAGCATCAGCGCTTCGATGCAGCCGGCCTGAAGTCCTTCGATCTTGGCCAGGATGTTATTCAGATAGTTAAGGGATTTGATCCGGGGGCTGAGAGCGGCCGGATGGTTCCGCATGGTGCTTACCGTAACAATTTCCAAGCCGTTTTCGTAGTACTCCTTCGGATACAGCGAGATTTTATCGGCGATGATGATCACCTGAGGATGGCTGCAGCGGTTCGGATCCAAGCCCAAGGTGCCCACTCCCCGGGTGACCACCACCCGAATGTAGCCGTCCCGAATGCCGTTCAGACGTAGGGCCTCTTGGATGGCCTCGGCCATTTGCTGTTTGGTCATCGGGATTTCAAGCCAAATCGCCTTGGCCGAGTTCCACAACCGATCCAGATGTTCCTGCAACCGAAATGCCTTGCCGTTGTAACTGCGGATGCCTTCAAACACACCGTCCCCGTACAACAGGCCATGATCAAACACACTGATTTTCGCTTCTTCTTGGGGGACGAACTGCCCGTTGATAAAGACTTTCATATCCAGCCCTTCAAGCTCGCCAAGACCACCAAGAGCCCTTTTTCCGTTGGAAATAAGAACCACCGAAAAACTATTTGTAACATTTTAGCCGAATGAAACAACTCGCTTCTGCCCATGGCGGGAGAGGCCGGCGTGCCCAAGGCACCGCCCGGGGATGGGGGCCCTGTGGCATTCCCGCGCAAGCGGGAATCCAGGGAAGGAGGCGAAGTCGTGTTTTCTGGGTTCCGCTTGGTCGGGAATAAACCTGGATTCCCACTGGCGCAGGAATGACCCAGTGCGCTTTTCCATTCGGCTAAAATATTATCCCCCTATTTTAATTTGCTTTTGCCTCCTAGGCAAACCTAGGTGTCCGCTGAAAAGCCCCGAGCGCAAAAAGCCCTCCGATCCGGCCGAAACAGGGGAGGCGTCCAGAGGATCAGGCCGGATAGATACATCCATCCACCAGCCGAACGATCCGGTCCGCCTGAGCGGCGATTTCTGGATCATGGGTTACCATAAGAATCGTCAGACGGTGCTGGTGGTTGAGGGAGCGGAGCAGACGGAGGATTTCCTGGCCCGTTTGGCGGTCGAGGTTGCCGGTGGGTTCGTCCGCCAGGAGCAATTGGGGCTGGGCGACCAAGGCGCGAGCAATGGCGGCCCGTTGCAATTCGCCGCCGGACAGCTCCGTGGGTTTATGGTGGAGTCGATCCGCTAGCCCCACTTGTTGGAGGATTTTGACGGCCGTGTCTCGGTAAGCCCGGCGCCGGCGCCAATATCGCCACCACGGGGCCGAAATCATGGCCGGCATCAGCACATTTTCCAGCGTATCCAGTTCCGGCAGCAGATGATAGAACTGGAAAATAATGCCAATGGTGCTATTTCGGAATCGGTCCCGAGCCGATGGCGCCAGGTTGTCAATCCGTCGGCCGTCAAAGAAGATTTGGCCTGCCGTGGGCGTATCCAGGGTGCCAATCAGATGCAGCAGAGTGCTTTTGCCGGAACCGCTTTGCCCGACAATCGCCACAAATTCCCCTGCCTGCACGGTCAGATTCACTCCCCGAAGGACCGGAATTTCCACCGGCCCCTTGTGATAGACCTTATGAAGCTCCTGGACCACAAGGAGCGGCCCGCTTTTTTTCTGACCGTCGGTTTCCAAGACCGGACGGGCGGAGCGTTCCAAAGGACTGCGGATGTCTTTGACCCGGGGGCTTCCGGCACCCGGCGAAAGCACAGGCAGACTCAGGGCAGGTTTTGGTTCCGTCGCTGCGGGCTTGGAGGCCGGTTGGGGGGGCGATTTGGTTCCTGCAGCTGCCCGGCCGGGCAAGGGAATGCCTAAAGATTCCAGCTTGGGGGCTCCGTCCAAGCTGGGGCCGCCTTGGACCCGGGGTGGAGCCGCCCACCGAGCCGTCGGACCGCCCGGACGGCTCCCTTGAGAGCGAAAAATGGATTCAACTGGATCATCCATGATCAGTGGCCTCCAAAGGTTGGCTATGCTGCGCCCAGCCCGCAGCGGGAGGGAATTATCTCGTCTTTCCGGGAGCGAGTTCCGTTTTGTTCCTTCCTGTTATTCGTACCGTAGGGCATCGACCGGTCGGAGCATGGCCGCCCGCAGCGCCGGTAGCACACTGGCCAACACAGCAATCACAACGGCTCCGGAAACAATCCAGGTCACGGTGGTCGGCTGGACAATGGTGGGAATCTTGTAAAAGTAGTAAATCTGGGGATCAAAGAGCGGCCGGCCGGTGAGTTTGCCCAGCCAGTCGGCTATCTGGTTGATGTACCGCACAAAGAGCAGACCCAGAATCAGCCCGGCCGCCGATCCGGTCAGCCCCAGCAAAAGCCCATAACTGAGAAAGATTCCCATCACCCCCCGGCTGGAGGCGCCGAGGGATTTCAAGATGCCGATATCGCGCGTCTTTTCGACCACGATCATAAAGAAGATGGCCAAGATGCCGAAGCCAGATACACAAATGATCAGAAATAGTAAAACGTTCAGGATAGCGGTTTCCATCTGGACGGCGGCCAACAGGGGGCCTTGCTTGTCCCGCCAAGTAAACACCGCATACAATTCCGGCCGGAATTTGGCCCGGAGCAGGTCCCGCACCATGGCCCCGTCCACCCCCGGTTTGAGCTTGATCTGGATCGAACTCACCAGTCGGGCGCCCGTGGCCGGGTCGATCATCCCCCGCAATTCCTGCAATTTCTCGATCGGCACAAAGACAAACTGCGAGTCATATTCGCTCATCTTGCTTTCGTAGAGATCGACGATGGTGAAGGTGTCGCTGATGGCCTTGGGCGGCGTGCCCGCTGTGGGAAAGGTCAATTTCACATCGTCGCCGGGCAGGAGCACAAACCGGTCGTCGCCCTCGGCATCTCGGAAACTCACTAACCCCATACCTAAGACCGCTCCGGTATGCTGCTGCCGGGTGGGATCGAAGGTCTGCTGCTCTATCCGGGAGGCAAACGGATCGTCTGAACCGGCCCGGCTACTCGGTTCGGAGCCACCGGCAGAGTCAGCAGGAGGCGACGATGGCCCCCTGTTTTCCGTCTGGCCGATCCTTTCTGGTGTCTCTTGGTGCCTGGCCAGAGCGGAGGGCATCTGGGTGCCGTCTCTGCCGATCCTTTCTGCGGTCTCGTTCCAGCGGGGATCGCCCCGCCGACGGGGATCGCCTTCAGCCGATCGTAACGGCGAGGGCAAATCCAGCCCGGACGAAGGGCCGGCCGGGGAGGGTGCGGCATCGCCCGGCTCTTTGGGCCCCCAGCCCACACCAACCCTCCCCGATCGGCCGGGGTCCGATTCGGACAAAACCCGGATGGGGTTGGCGGGGGCTCGGTCGCTACGTTCCGCTCCCTCTCGGGGTTCCAAGGCAGAAGAGCCCGCTGGTTGTTGCAGGCCAAGAGAACTCCGAGGTTGCTCCGGGCTGGCAGAACCCGCCGTGGGGGAGGAAGACTCTTGGCGGGCCGGTGGAGAGGTGGCCGAAGAGGGTTTCGCAGACCGGAGCATTTCTTCATAACGGGCCCGGCGAATCCGATGGGGCCAACCGGCAGCGGCCATTTGGGGCCGCTCCCGCGCATCGGCTCCCCCTTGCGGATCCCGAATGTCGTACCCCTCGTGCCGAAGCTCCCAACTCAGTTGCCGTCGGTTCTCCGGATGCTGCAAGTACTTGCTGAAATCGCTTACCTGGCCCTGGGTGGCCGCATCAATGCCGATCAAATATACCGGCCGGGTAATCCATTTGCCGCTGCCATACGGCACTTGAAAACTCAACATCGCCGGCACCGCCACCGTGGGCGTCATGGCCTCGATCCATTGGCCTGCCACTGCCCGAATCTGCTCCATGTGCCACTGGGCGTCCGGCATCCCCTCCAAACTGGTCGATTCCAGCACCACATCCGACAAAATCCCATGGATGCGGTTTTCCATTTCGGTGGTGAACCCGGCCATGACGCTGTTGACCACGATCATCGTGGCTACGCCCAGCGTAACACTAATGATCGAGGCCAGGGCTATGTACCGGGTCCGCAAATACCGCCAGCAAAGCAGTAACTTATACATCGCTGAGGTTTCCTTACCTCTCCGGCTCTCCTATTCGGTTCCGATCCCGGAAACCATCTCCGAACCGTTCCGGCCGGTGCCAGGGAGGCGGTGTTTACCCCACACCGGCAGGCTGCTGAGCCCTATTCTGCTTCCAGCCGGAGTACCCCGTCCGGGTGGTCCGGCATCGGTTTGGCCCCTGTGGGCTCCTATTCCGGTTCCGGCGAAAGCAGCTCTCTGTCCTTTCCAGTTGAACGGAAGATCGCTGTGGGCCGTTATTCTGCTTCCGGCCGGAGCACCGGGAAAAGGATGACCTCCCGGATGGACTGGACATTGGTAAGCAGCATCACCAACCGGTCGATACCGATGCCCAGTCCGCCTGCCGGCGGCATCCCATGCCGCAGCGCCCGGATAAAATCCCGGTCCATGCGGGCCATGGATTCTTCCTCCGGTAGCCCGGCCAATTGGGTTCGGAAAAGTTCCTCCTGCAAATCCGGATCGTTCAGTTCGGTATAAGCGTTGGCCACCTCCATGCCTTGGACAAAGAGCTCAAAGCGTTCGGCAATATGGGGGGCGTCCGGTTTTCGTTTGGTCAGCGGGCAGATCGCCGCTGGATAATCCATCACAAACACCGGCCCCTGGAGCCGATCCACCACCACCGCCTCGAACAACTCGTTTTTGACTACATCTGGGTGTTTGCCGGTTGGGTCGAGGCCGGCCCGCCGCGCCCCCTCGGCCACCGATGCCGTATCCGCCGGATTCACCTGAGCATACTCGGCCAAAAGGTCGTCATACTTCCGGCGGGCAAACGGCGGCGTAAAATCAATCTCCCCTTCCCCCCACGGCAGCCGAAGCTCCTGACCGGTCGCCCGGATCGCCTCGACAATCAACTTCTCCGTCAAATCCATCATGGTCCGGTAATCGCCGTAGGCTTGATAGGCCTCCAGCATGGTAAACTCCGGGTTATGCCGGGGGCTGATCCCCTCGTTCCGATAGACCCGGCCCAGCTCATAAACCCGCTCCATGCCGCCGACCAAAAGCCTTTTCAGATGCAATTCCAGGGCGATCCGTAAATACAGGTCGATATCCAGGGCATTGTGATGGGTGACGAACGGCCGGGCCGCCGCTCCGCCGGCAATGGTATGCAGCGTCGGCCCCTCCACCTCGACAAAACCTTCCCCGGCCAAGGTGCGCCGGATAGATTCGATGATCTTCGTCCGCCGCAAAAACCGCTCCAGAACCCCCTCGTTGTAGGCCAAATCCAGGTACCGCATCCGTTGGCGAAGTTCCGGGTCCCGAAGCCCTTTGAATTTGGCCGGGGGCGGTTCCAGGGATTTGCATAAAAAATGCAACTCCTCGGCAAAGATGCTCAGTTCGCCGGTCTTGGTGTGCTTCAACTGGCCATCCACGCCAATGATGTCGCCCAGGTCGAGGCACTTGGCCAAGGCCCAGTTCTTTTCCCCCACCTGGCGCTGGCCGATGAGGACCTGAATCTGGCCAGTCCAGTCTCGAATATTCAGAAAAATCAGTTTTCCGGTGGGACGTTGGAGGATAATCCGACCGGCGGCCCGGACCCGGGGCCCTTGTTCTTCCGGCGGTTGGCCGATCTGGCAATTGCCGGGATGGACCAGGCGGATTTCTTTTTCCCGTTGGCGGATTCGGGCGATCGGCTCATGACCGTCAAACCGACCACCCCAGGGATCCAGTCCTAACTGCCGGATTTTTTCGAGTTTTTCCCGTCGGGCCGCCTCTAAGGCTTCACTGCCCACCGGCCCACCATCTCTGGGTTCCGAACTCATAGAGCACCACGATCCCTTATTGGCCAGGCGAACCTCTTTGGCCCAACTCTCCTCAGGGGGCAGAGCTGGTTTTCGCCGTTAGGCCGATCATTCCCACAGTCCAGAATCAGGGAGATTTTAGCTCCCGGTCCGATTGGGTCAATGCCAGGCCGGACAGGATTTGGGCTTGGTTAAACAGGATGGGGGGGTGTTAAAATAGACAAGCCAATCTGGAACGCCCACAGGGGCCTTCGTTAGGGGGACTGGTAGCAGGGGAGCGAACAAGCCTATCCCCATTCGGGGGGTCTGGAGGAATTAAGACCCTTTCTTTCCCTACAACCGGTAAAAAATGGAGAGGGTGATGAGGGAACACCGATGTTCGTCCACCGGTTTTTCTATTTTTCTCTCTACGGAGGATAGAAACAAAAATAAGGTAATATTTAGCTGAATGGAGGGATCGGCTGTGTCATTCCCGCGAAAGCGGGAATCCAAAAAGGAGAAGGAGTCCGTCTTCCTTCTCTGGGTTCTCGCTTGTGCGGCAATAAACCTGGATTCCCGCTTACCCGGGAACACGCCTGGATTCCCGTTTTTGGGGGGAATGACATACTGGCTCGAGCCCGCCGGGAGAGAGCCGAATTGCTTCATTCGGCTAATTACAGAAACAGAATAAGGGGAGTGTGGAGGGGTCGGAAAGGAACGGAGAGTTCACAATAAAATTAAAATTGACTATTTAGATGATTTTTCTAAACATTTGTCTTTGACCAGGAAGACGCATGCCGAGGAAGGTCATTTTCGATGTGGATCCGGGGATTGACGATGCGGTGGCCGTGTGCATGGGGCTGTTTGACCCCAATTTAGAGGTAATTGCCGTTACTTCTGTTGGGGGGAATGTTCCTCCTGCTCAGGCAGCTCGGAACGTGCAGGTCATCCTCAGCCAAATGGATCCCCCCCGGTGGCCTCGGATCGGGGCGGCTACAGCGCCCGATCAGGGCCTGCCCACCGAAGGCCGACGCATCTTCGGCCCGGATGGCCTGGGCGGCGTGCCGTTTGACGTGGCCGTGCGCCGGGATCTGCATCCGTCGGAAAAGGTCATCTGCGATGAAGTCCGGGCCGCTCCGGAAGCCGTTACCATCCTGGCCTGCGGCCCCCTGACCAATATTGCCCGGGCCTTCCTTCGGGACCCCCACCTGCCCTCCCTTCTCGGACAGTTGATTATTGTGGGCGGCACGGTCAGCGGACCAGGCAATATTACTCCCGCTGCAGAGTTCAACATCTACTGCGACCCCCAAGCTGCCAGAACGGTCTTTCGCACCCCCTGCACCAAACTCCTCATCCCTCTGGATGTTACCAACCAGGTCGAACTTACCCTGGATATGCTCCCTCGGCTTCCCGATGAGAGTACCCGGGTGGGCCGATTCGTTCGGAAAATCCTTCAAGCGGCGTTTCGGGGGTATCGGCAAGAACTCGGCCTGGAAGCCATTCGCATCCATGATGTGGTGGGCTTGGTGGCCCTGACGCATCCGGAACTATTTACTTTTGTGGAAATGGCCGGCGACGTGGAAACCATGGGGGAATTGACCCTAGGGGCTACGGTCTTCGACCGGCGGCGGGTACCGGCATGGCGGTATAACATGGCCGTGGCTACCGAGGTGAATAAAGAAGGCGTCCTCGAGGAGATTATCCGCTCTTTACATGCGGCGGCAGCGGCCGCCGAGAATCAACCACCCCACCATAGCTCTTGATATAATTCCTTTGAGGGGGTTCTTTTGGAAAGGGGCTCTTTTTCCAGGAGGGGCGTTTCCAGAGGACTCGTGTCGATCGCCCCCCACTCACAAAAGGGGGCATTATGTCCCCCCAAAGAGGGGTTTCGCCCTATTTAATGGCTTTTCTTCTGCCGGACTCCCCTTGAACCGGGGGCGAACCTTATGTCGTATGGATAAAATACATGAACTAGGTTAAGATAATAATTTCTCGTAACATTTTAGCCGAATGAAACAACCCGCCTCTCCCCTGGCGGGAGAGGCCGGCCTGGCCTTCGGCCAGGCCGGGTGAGGGGGATTTCGCCGGCACAAGGAGTCTGGACTGCTGCTTACGCAGGAATGACAATCGCCCCCTCCAATCGGCTAAAGTGTTACAATTTCTCGGATTTGTCCGACGGCGGGGGCTGACAAGCCCCCTGTTTCCCATATTCCAGCGGGAGAAGTTTTAACCCCTGCTTTCTAGAAGAGTTTCGAGGAGAGTCTCGACGATGAGCGGCGCCGGATATGGATCCTCGACGGCTCAGGCAGCTTCCATCCCGATGATCGAGGCGGAAGGCCTGACGAAATACTTCGGCGATTTTGCCGCGATTCGGGATGTGAGTTTTCGGGTTTATCAGGGGGAGGTGGTAGCTTTTCTAGGGCCGAACGGGGCTGGCAAAAGCACCACGATGAAGATTTTGACCGGGTATTTGGCCCCTTCAGCCGGGGTGGCTCGGATTGCCGGGCATGATATGTCGGTGGATCGGCTGGCCGGTTCGGCCCACCTGGGCTATCTGCCCGAAAATGGCCCTTTGTATCCCGACATGACCCCCCGGGCCCTGTTGAACTTTTTTGCCGAGGCCCGAGGACTGACCGCCCCCAGAAAACGCCAGCGCATCGAGGCGGTCATCGAGCTATGCGATCTCCATGCGGTGGTCGGTAAACCGATCGGCAAACTTTCCCGCGGCTATCGGCAGCGGGTTGGCATGGCCCAGGTCTTGCTTCATGAGCCGGATGTATTGATCCTGGATGAACCCACTGCGGGGTTGGACCCCAATCAAATCCATGAAGTGCGAGAAACCATCCGGAAACTGGGCCAAACGAAGACCATCTTGCTTTCCACCCACATTTTGCAGGAGGTGGAGGCGATGGCCCAGCGGGTGCTTTTTATTGACGAAGGTCGATTGATCTATGATGGGCCGATTGCCGAGCTGACCCGCGACGGCCGAGGCCTGGACGAGCGGTTCCGGGAACTGACCGGCGCCGGGGCGAGATGAACGGTTCTGGCTGGTTGGGGCGGGCACCTGGCCCCCACCAAGCTCTTGATTTTCCAGCTCGAAAAAGAAGCCTGATCAACCGACTGGTTTTGCAACCCGAAGGTCAGATGGATTCGGATAGGGTGGAGCCATGAGCAACGTCATCAACAAAAACGTGCTGTGGGCGGTTTTTAAGCGGAACTTCGTGAGCTACTTTTCCAGTCCGACGGGATATCTGTTTATTTGTGTATTTGTATGGTTGAGTGTGATGGCCGCCTTTTGGCCCGACGAGTTCTTCAACACCAACCTGGCCAATTTGGATCAATTGAACAAATGGTTTCCATGGATCATGTTGGTGTTTATCCCGGCCATTACGATGTCGATCTGGGCGGAGGAGCGGCGTCAGGGAACTGATGAACTTTTGCTCACCATTCCGGCTACGGATTGGGATATCGTGCTGGGCAAATACCTGGCAGCGGTGGCCATTTACAGTGTGTCGCTGCTCTTCTCGATGCTCTGCACCTATACGGTCTTAGAAAGCTTAGGCGATCCGGATATTGGTTTGTTTATCGGCACCTATTTTGGCTACTGGTTGGTGGGGCTCGCCATGCTGGCCGTCGGCATGGTGGCGTCGTTTTTGACGGCCAACGTGACGGTGGCCTACATCCTGGGGGCCTTGTTTAACGGGATTCTGGTCATTTTAGGTACGGCGCCGGTGTTGTCGGCCATTTTGCGTAGCCCCCAATTAGCTGTCCAGTTGCAGCGGTGGGGTATAGGCGGGCAGTTGGCCGATTTTGCCCGTGGCGTGGTCAGTTGGGCCGGCATCATCTATTTCCTCTCGATCGCTTTGATCATGCTTTATCTGAGCATGGTGCTCATCGGACGCCGACATTGGCGTCTTGGCCCGGTGGTGGGTTCGGTAGCCGGGTTTTATGGACTGCTCCACCTGGCCTCTATCTTTGTCGCCGTTTTGTTGGCCTTGGGAGTTTCCTATGGTCTGGGGCCGATTCCAGGCGTGGTGCTTGGGATGATAGCCTATCTGGGAATTCAGATCGCCCTATTGGCGCTGTGGGAGAGGGTTGGGTTTACGATTCCCGATTTACCGGGGCATTATATTACGCGGATTTTGGCCGTGGTGGCGGCAGCGGTGGGACTGGTCCTGTTTTTCCATGCCCACGATCTCCGATGGGATGTAACCAGTGAACGGATCAACTCGCTGTCGCCGGAGACGGTTCAGTTGGTCAAAGAACTTCGGGTGGATCGGCCCATCGTGATCGAAGCGTTCATCAGCCCGGCTTCGGAAGTCCCGGAATCCTATGTGCAAACTCGGCTTAATATCTTACATCATTTGTACGAACTGGCCGCTTTGGGAAAAGACAAAATTCGCTTGATCGTGAACGAAACCAGTCAATACAGCGAAGAGGCGGCCCGAGCGGAGCAGCGGTATAAAATCCAAGCGAAAGAGGTCCGGAGCATTGACCGGGGCACTCTGCGCACGGATAACATCTTCCTGGGGGTGGCTTTTACCTGTGGGTTAGAAAAAGTGGTGGTTCCGTTCATCGACCGGGGCATCCCGGTCGAATACGAACTGGTCCGATCCTTGGCGATCGTGGCCGGTGAGAAACGGAAAAAGGTGGGGGTCGTGGATACCGACGCTGGCTTGCAGGGCAACTTCATAGCCGGCGTGCAACAGTGGCCCATCATCGATGAACTGGAAAAACAGTACGAAGTCAAACGGATGGATTTGAACAGTCCGGTCCAACCGGGGGAGGTGGATGTGCTGTTGGCCGTCCAGCCTTCCACGCTCACGCCGGAACAGATGAAACATTTCGTGGAGGCGGTCCGGTCGGGGATTCCCACGGCGATTTTTGAGGATCCTTGTCCGCGGTTTGCGCCGTGGGTGTCGGCCACCAGCGAACCTCGCCGACCGCCTAGCAGCCCGTTCATGATGTTTCCGCGGGAGATGCCCAAAGGCGACATCCAAGAACTCTGGAATCTGTTGGGCATCGACTTCCCCAAGGATGAAATCGTCTGGCAGGACTACAATCCGTACCCCAAGATCGATCTGTTCCGGGAGCAGAAGCCGTTCGTCTTCATTGGCAAAGGCTCCGGAGCGGAAAGGCCGTTCAATGAACAAAGTCCTATCACCCGGGGGCTTCAGAATATGCTCCTGCCGTTTCCGGGGGCGATTTTCAAATGGCGCACTTCGGAGTTGGCGTTTGAAGATTTGTTGCGGACCGGCCCCCGCACCGGGTTCGTCCGATATAGTGATCTTTTCCGGTTTAATCCCTTTGGGGGCTCTCGGCAGATGAATCCGGCCGCTCGGCTGAGGCCCACTAACGAACAGTATATCTTGGCCGCTCGCATCCGAGGCAAACTCAAACCTCAGCCTTCCGGCGGCGAAGTGCCGGCAGGAACCGGATCCAGCAGTCTATGGCCCACAGGGGCTTGGTTGGCCTCTGCATTGCCGGCTCAGCCTAATTCCTCGCCGAACGAATTGGCCGGTGCCCCCGTCGCCCAACCAAAAGCGCAACCAAAGGAAAAACCTTCCCTAGCAGAAACCGAACCTGCTACTGGCGAAAAATCCTCGGAAACCGCTTCGGGTCCCGAATCGACCGGCAAACCGGCATCGGCCTCCCAAGAGGAAAAACCTTCTCCGGAGGGGAAACCGGCGGAGGGTAAACCAGCCGAGGAAAAACAGGCCGGGGAAAAACCAGCCGGGCAAAAACCGGCAGAAGGAAAGCCGGCTGAGGAAAAGCCGGTTTCCAAAGAGTCGTCGCCGGCCGAAAAGGCCCAGCCGACCACCCCGCCATCGGTCGAAAAGCCCAAACCATCGGCTGAAAAGCCCAAACCCCAGGAAGTCAATGTGGTCGTGGTGGCCGACATCGATATGCTCACCCCGACCTTTTTCGCCCTGCGCGAACAAGGCGAAATCGAGGAGTTGGGCATTACCTTCGACTTCGACAATGTAACCTTCGTCCTGAATGTGTTGGACGAGTTGGCCGGCGAAACACGGTTTTTTGAACTTCGGAAACGTCGGCCCAAACACCGCACATTGACCCGTATCGAAGAAGCTACCCGACAGGCTCGCGAAGAAACCGCCCAAATCCGAGAAGAAGCCTATAAAAAGGCAGAAAAAGTTCGAGACGAAGAACAAGCCAAATTGGATAAACAGGTCGAAGAACTCCGGAAACGTACCGATATGCCGGAACTGGAAAAGGCGATCCAGGTGGTGATGCTGGAGCGGAGCGGTCAGCGTCGGCTGGACGCCAAAGTCAAAGAGGCGGAGGCAGAACGGGACCGAGAAATCAAACGCGTGGAAACCCAACTGGCTACCCAAATCCGCCGTGTCCAAGACGCCTATAAAATGTGGGCCGTCCTGCTGCCGCCCATCCCGCCCCTGGTGGTCGCCATTGTCGTATTTGTGATCCGGCGACGACAAGAACACATCGGCGTGGCCAAAAGTCGGCTACGCGGATAATCGGCCAACAAAGATAGTTAAATTATGTATAGGCGTTCTGGCCATAGTTCCGCAGAGGCAGAAACTCTGCTCCCCATCCGGTCTGCAAAGCATTCTCAACAGCAAGCCGGTTGCAGCACGTTTCCCTTCCCCATAACGTAGATTTTTGTATATCAGAAGGTGAGAACGAGCCTACCATCGGAATTTGGGAAACGCCACAAGGAGAACACCACGATGACGGAAAAAACCAAGACGCTTCTGTTCGTTCTGGTAGCGGTGGTGATTTTGTTGGTTGCTTGGGCGGCTCAGCCACGACGGCTCGAAGAACGCCCGCCAGAACTCGTCGGCCAACTTCTGGTGCCCGCAGATTTCGATCCGCTCAAGGCCGCTAGCCTGGAAATCGTCAAATACGACGAAAAAGAGGCCCGGGTGGAAACCTTTGAAGTGGCCCATGATAAACAAAAGGGCGTCTGGTCCATCCCCTCCCACGAAAACTACCCGGCCGACGCCAAAGAGCATATGGCCGAGGCCGCTACCACCTTTGTCGGAGCGAAAATCCTCCAACTGGTCTCAGAAAGTCCCGGCGACCATAAACAGTACGGCGTGCTCGAGCCGGATCCCCGTGATCCGAGCGAAGGCATGGGCACCCGGGTCATCATCAAAGACAAGGACAACAACCCGATGGTAGCGGTGATCATCGGCAAAAAGGTGCCCGCCCAATCCGATCTGTACTATGTCCGCCGCGTAGGCCAGGACCAGGTTTTTGTAGTATCTCTGAACACGGATCGTCTGTCCACCCGCTTTGAAGACTGGATCGAAAAAGATCTCCTGAAACTCAATCCCTGGGATATCAAGGAAGTGGAAATTCGGGATTACTCGGTGGATATTGTCCGGGGCATAATCATCCAGCGCGGCCAAATGACCTTGGAATATAACGACACCGGCGATCCACGATGGAAACTTGTGCAGGATCTCCAGGCCACAGAACGAGGCCTCCAGCAGCAAGGCCTTGGGCCGGACGAAGAACTCAATACCACCAAATTGGATGACATGAAATTTGCCCTGGACGATCTCAAAATCGTCGATGTGAATCGCAAACCCCCGGGACTTAGCGCCGATCTGAAAGCAGAACAAACGCTCATCAGCAACAAAGAAGCGGTAGAGAACCTGGCCGCCCGCGGTTTCTATCCCGCCCGCATGGACGACCGCTATGAAATCGTCTCCAACGAGGGTGAAATCCGGGTGCTCATGAAAGACGGGGTGGAATATCTGCTCCGATTTGGCGGCCCGGCCGGCACCGGTCGTACCGAAGAAAAACAAACTCCCAAACCCGAATCCAAACCCGGAGAAAAAACTCCCGAACAAAAAACCACTCCAGGCATGAACCGATTTATCATGGTAACGGCTCGGTTCAACGAGTCGGCCATTCCAAAACCCGAACTCCAGCCTCTGCCTGAAGAAACTCCCCCAAAAACTGATTCCCAACCTAAACCTCAGGCCTCGCCAGCCGCCAATCCCGCAGAGGCCAAAACCGAGCCCCAACCTGCTCCTGCTTCGCAAACCAGCGCCGAACCAAAACCCGAGGCAAAACCTGCCCACCCTTCCGAAACCACTCCGACCGAAAAATCTCAGCCCGAGGGCAAAGAAAAAACCGAACCCAAAAAATCTCCCGAAGAGGCCAAAAAAGAGTTAGAAAAACGTCGAGAGGAAATTAAAAAGGAAAATGAGCGAAAACAGAAGGAATACCAAGAAAAATTAGAACAAGGTCGCAAAAAGGCCAAGGAACTAAACGACCGCTTTGCCGATTGGTATTACATTATCTCGGAAGAAACCTACAAGAAAATCCGGCTCAGCCGTGCCGACATCGTCAAGAAAAAAGAAAAACCGCAAGAAGAAAAATCCAAAGAAGGGGCCGAGAAGCAACCTGCAGAAAAAGCGGATAAACACGAGCCCGGCCAGCCGGAACATAACCACCCGCCAGAAGAGCAGCCTAAACCGGCGGCCCCTGGGGCCGAATCCGCCCAACCGGCCACAAAATCCATGCCGGCCGAACAGCCCAAACCGGCCGAACAACCCAAGCCGGCCGAACCACCCCAACCTGCCCAACAACCCAAGCCGGCGGAATCCTCCCCGCCGGGCGAAAAACCCATGCCGAGCCAACAGCCCGAACCGACCGAACAACCGAAACCAGCTGAACAATCAAAACCCGCCGAACCACCGAAACCGGCCCAGCCTAAACCGCCGGCTCCCTCAATGTAAGAGCTAGGCAAACCTTTCCCGGCACCCCGAACCGGCGGAGGCCAAACCGCTGGTGCCATCGAGCCAACCTAAATCCGCAGGGTAACATGGAAGCCGAATGACCCAACCCCCTTTTGCCTGGTGGGAGAGGTCGGCAGTGCCGAAAAACGCTCCCGTCTAAAGGGCCACTTTCGTGTCATTGCCACCGAAAGGGCGAATCCAGAAAGGAGAAGAACGCCGTGTTCTCTGGGTTCCCGCTTGTGCAGGAATAAATCTGGATTCCCGGTTGTGCGGGAACAGGCCAGGATTCCCGCTCACGCAGGAATGACCCAGTCCGCCTCCCCTTCGGCGAAAGTGTTACGGCGTCAGCTTATTCGATGATTTTGCTGAGCGGGTATTCCACGATGCCGGAGGCGCCGGCCTCTTTGAGTCTGGGAATAATATGCCGGACTATAGTTTCGTCCAGGACGGTATTGACGGCGACCCAATCTTTGTCGGCCAAATCGGAGACGGTGGGATTCTTTAGGGCCGGCAGGATGGCCAAGACACCCGGCAGCCGCACTTTGGGCACATTCATCATGAGGCCCACCTTGCCCATGGCTGCCAGCGCTCCCCGGAGCATCAGGGCCAAATCGTCGATCTTGCCGCGTTTCCAGGGATCGGCATAGGCCTGATGATTGGCGATCAAACGGGGAGTGCTTTGAAGGACTTCATCGACGATCCGCAGATGATTGGCCCGGAGCGAAGTGCCGGTTTCGGTTACTTCGACGATAGCGTCGGCCAGCCGGGGTGGTTTGACCTCCGTGGCCCCCCAGGAAAATTCCACCTTGGCCTGCACCCCGTGCTTGGCCAGATACTGTTTGGTCAGCCCCACCGCTTCCGTGGCAATCCGTTTACCTTGGAGATCGTAGACCGTTTGCACCGGGGAGTCCTCCGGCACACACAAAACCCAGCGCACCGGCTTCAAACTGCTCCGGGAAAAGACCAGTTCCGCCACCTGGTGAACATCAGCGCCGGTCTCCAAAATCCAATCATACCCGGTGAGCCCTGCATCCAATACGCCATCTTGCACATACCGGGCCATCTCCTGGGCCCGAATCAAAAGGCATTCGATCTCCTCGTCGTCAATCGTCGGATAATAACTGCGGGGAGGAAAGGTCAGCCGGTAGCCTGCCCGACGAAACAAATCCGCTGTCGCCTCTTGCAGACTGCCCGCAGGAATCCCGAGTTTTAATACATGCTGTGCCATGCCGTGGTCCTCATCGGTCCGTTAGGGTTCAAGCCAAGGTTTTTTGTAACACCTTTACCGAATGAAGGGAACAAGGGGTCATTCCAGCGGAAACAGAAATCCAGGCTTATTCTCGCACAGGCAGGAACTTAGGCAATATGGAGTTCTCTTACCTTCTGGATTCCCGCTTGCGCGGGAATGACCCATTGGGGCTAGCCCACCAGGGAAGAGGCGGTTTCTTTCGATCGGCTAACTTGTTCCACGTTTTTTATACACCTGTTCCGGGTCGAAGACCCGCTCGCCGACCACTTTGAGCCCTTCCGGCGTTACCTGCCGGTAGAAGCAGCTCCGATAGCCTTCATGGCAGGCAGCCCCTCCGATCTGTTCTACCTTCAGCAGGATACAATCCCGGTCGCAATCGACGTAAATCGCATGGACCTTCTGGATATGGCCGCTTTCTTCCCCTTTGCGCCAGAGTTTTTGTCGGCTTCGGCTGTAATAGACCGCCTCCCCCCGGGCTAACGTCTCCGCAAAACTTTCCCGGTTCATGTAGGCCAGCATCAGGACTTCGCCGGTATGCACATCCTGAGCAATGGCCGGCAACAGGCCATCGCCTTTGTCAAAATCGGGTCCTTCTGGTACCTCAGGCTTTTGCGCCATGAAACTACCTCTTAGCGAAAGTCGGTTGGCAGAAAGTAACTATTTAGCCGAATAAAGCACCCGCCTCTCCCCTCGTGGGAGAGGCCGGCAGAGGCAAAACCGGCTGAAGGGTGTCATTCCCGCGCAAGCGGGAATCCAGAAAGGAACACTCCCTATAGCCTGGGTTTCCGCCTCCGGGGGAATAAAACCTGGATTCCTGCTTGCGCAGGAATGAGACTTTCGTTCCCCATCATTCGGCTAAAATGTTACGGCAGAAACAAGAGAATTGTCTATTTTAACTGGCCAAGTGCCCGGTAGCTAGACCCTACTACAGGGGTAGTCCATTTTCTGGGGGAAGCCAGCGTCCTTCGACCGAGGCAATTTTTACGCTCTTTCCGGGGGATGGCTACCCCCCTAGTCTGGCCCCGAAGTACTTCGTGAATCCCTTGACCGGTACCAGAAAAACCACTATCGTTTAGCCCCCTTTTGTTCTTGCTAAAGGTTGGTCTGGTATTTAGGGCCGCCAAAACCCGACAGGGATACCTCGATCGGGGCAAAAAGAATAGCTCAATCTGGCTAATCCGACGAAAATGGAACTTGATCCCCTTTTGGGGGGCAAGACAATCCTACTGCAGAGAGTTGGCGGGCAAAAATCGGATTTATAAAGCGATCTTTCCAAGGAGGGATCACGATGGCACACCTAGAAAGGCCCGGAATCCCCTATATTGGATGGATATACGGCCTCTTGTTGGGGGGGTGTCGGAATTTCCCGTTTTCTGGCCCTTTCAAACTCTCGGAAAAGATACCCCACTTTGGGAGGGATTTTCTCCCTTTGAGAGTAGCAAATAGGCGTATTTCTCCCTCATTGGTGGGGATTTTGGGATGTGTGTGGTTGGCTGGGTGCATGAGTTTGCCCAGTTGGAATATGCTCTCCCGGTTTCAAAGCCCGGCCGAAGAGGAACCCATCCGGAAGGCCCGTCTGGTGGGGGATATGGCGGTGCCGTTCGGTGTGGAGCCGATCCGGATAGAAAATGTGGGCCTGGTTACCGGATTGCCGGGCACCGGCCAGGATCCACCCCCCTCGCCCCAGCGCTCCGCCCTGATTGCGGAGATGGAGGCCCGGGGAGTAACCATGCCCAATGCCGTGTTGGCTTCCCGGGAGACAGCCATGGTGATGGTACGGGGCTGGCTTCGGCCCGGTATCCAAAAGGGCGATACCTTCGATGTGGAGGTCCGGGTACCTTCCCAGGGGGAGACGGTCAGTTTACGGGGCGGCTATTTACTGGAGACCCGCCTGAAGGAGCAAGCGGTTTTAGGCGGACGGATTTTGGAGGGTCACACCTGGGCGTTGGCCAAAGGGCCGGTGTTGGTGGATCCGACGGCCAATCCGGAGCAGGAGAAAGTCCTGTTAGGCCGGGGGCGCATCCTGGGTGGCGGGGTGTGCCTGAAGTCTCGCACCCTGGGACTGGTGCTCAAGCCGGAACATCGCAATGTGGCCAATAGCGCCCGGATCGCCGCGGCAGTGAACAAAAGATTCTATCTTACCCAGAAAGGGGTCAAAACGGGCGTGGCCACGGCCAAAACGGATGAATTCATCGAATTGGCCGTTCACCCCCGGTATAAAGACAATATTGGCCGATATCTGGATGTGGTCCGCTCGATTGCCCTTCGGGAAGACGAAGCCCAGCAGGCCCAGCGCATGGAGGAACTGGGCAAACAGCTGTTCGATCCGCTCAGCTCGGCCCGGGCGGCCTTGGAGTTGGAGGCCATCGGCAAAAGGGCAGTGGATGTTCTCCGCAAAGGCTTAACGGCGGAAGATCCGGAGGTACGGTTTTATTCCGCGGAGGCGTTGGCGTATTTGGACTGTCGGGAGGCGGCGGCGCCGTTGGCCCAGATAGCCCGCCAGCAACCGGCCTTTCGGGTCTATGCCTTGGCTGCCTTGGGCACGATGGACGACCTGGTGGCATATGAACAGTTGTGCTCCCTGCTCCAGGGCTCCAGTGCCGAAACCCGATACGGCGCCTTCCGAGCTTTGTGGGCCATGAATCGGCTGGATCCTTTGGTACGAGGGGAACGTCTCGGCCCGGATCAGTTCAGCTATCATGTGCTGGATACCGAAGGGACTCCCATGGTCCATGTCTGTACCCATAAGCGGGCCGAGGTGGTGCTGTTTGGCAAAGAGCATCGGCTCCGGGGTCCGTTCTTCCTAGAAGCCGGTAGCCGGATCGTCGTCCGCCCCAATCGTGAGAATCCGGACGAACTGGTGGTGAGCCGATTTGCCGTCGGCGAGCCCGACCAACAACGCATCGTGCCCAACCAACTGGATGCGATGATCCGGGCCATTGCCGAATTGGGGGGGTGCTATCCAGATGTGGTCCAGGCCCTGGTGCAGGCCAAAGCCCAAGGCGCCTTGGAAAGCCGATTCGAAGTCGATGCCCTCCCAGAACCGGGCCGATCCTATGAACCCGAAGACCGCCCCCAGGTTTCCCAACAGGGGGAAGAATCAGACTCCAGCAGCGGGGCCGGAGGACTTCTGGGCAGAAGATGGACAAAAACCCTCTGGGCCGGTGGCGGGAAGCTGAATTAGCCGACACCATTCCAGAAGCAGAGAAAATCGATTCGCCCGGAACAGAGGGCTTGCCAGCCTACCGGCGGTTTTCTCTGCGGATGGCCGGAGAGGTGAACACCAGGGGCTGGCAGAGGGCCGGGAGAATCTCTCCCCACCAGAAGGCTTCCGGAGGGCAACACCCCAGACGACGGTTCTCCTAGAAGGCAGGCCGTAGGATGCTCAAAGCGTTGGAACTGTTTGGGTTTAAGAGTTTTGCGGATCGGACTCGGTTTGAGTTTCCGCCAGGGATCACGGCCATTGTGGGGCCGAACGGTTCCGGCAAATCGAACATTGTGGATGCGATCAAATGGGTTTTAGGGGAGCAGAGTGTCAAGAGTTTGCGCGGCACGGAGATGGCCGACGTGATCTTCAACGGGTCGGAGAACCGTCGGCCGATGAATTCGGCGGAGATTACGCTGACGTTTGACAATTCCAAGCGGTTTTTTCCGTTGGATACGCCGGAGGTGCATCTGACGCGGCGGGTGTATCGGAGCGGGGAGTGTGAATATTTGATCAACCGCCAGCCTTGCCGTCTCAAAGATATTCGAGATCTGCTGGCCGGCACCGGCCTGGGTTCCCATGCCTATTGTGTGATCGAACAAGGCCGAGTCGATGTCCTCCTGCAAGCCTCTTCGAAAGATCGCCGGATTCTCTTCGAGGAAGCCGCCGGCATCAGCCGATTCAAAGCAAAAAAACAGGAAGCCCTCCGACGCCTCGAACGGGTGGACCAGAACCTGCTTCGGCTTCGGGATATTGTGGAAGAGGTCGAGAGTCGGCTTCGGAGTGTGCGGCAGCAGGCGGCCAAAGCCAGAAGGTATCAAGAGTACACCAGCCGGCTCCAAGCCCTCCGCACCCAGGTGGCCTGGGTGGATTGGGCCCAATGGCGGGACCAAGTGGCCCAGTTGGCTCAACAGGAGGCCCAGCTATCGGCCGATCGGGACCAGCGGGTCGCCGAAGCCGAAACCCTGGAAGCCCAGCAACTTGAATTAGACACCCAAATAGCCCAGTTGCACGAGCTGATCCGATCGGCGGAGATGGAACATGCGGCCTATCGGGAGCGGATTGCCGCCGAAGAAACCGCCGTCGAACAACACCGGGGCCAACTTCGCGATCTTTCGGAACAGCTCCAGCGCACGGAGCGGCAGATTCTGGCTCTGAGCGCCCGCCGGAACGATGTGGAGCAACAAATGGCCGAACTGACCCAGGCCCTCGCCGAGGCCGAAGCCCACCATCAGCAACTCTCCCAGTCCCTTGCCCACCATCAGCAAAGCCTCGAAGACCTGGAAGCACAGATCGGAAGCCTTCAGGAAAGGCAGCAACAGCTTCGGGCAGCCGAACGCCAATTGCTCGAAAAGCGGGCAAGCTGGCAAAGCCAAAGGAGTCGGCTGGAGGCATTGGTCGCCGCTGCCCTCCAGACCCAGCAATCGGCCCAAGACCGGCTGGCAGAACTTCAAAACCAATGGCACCAGAGCAGCCAATTGGCCCAGGACCTTCGCAGCCGCCAGGAACTCCTGGCTTCCCAAGCCGACCAATATCGCCACCAAATAGCCGAGCAGGAAGCCCACCTGGCCGAACTCCAACAACGCCTCCAAACCCTTCACGCCGAAGCCTATCAACTGGCCCAACGCCAAACCGCCCTCCAGGAACGAAAAGCCTTGCTGGAGGAACTCCTTCAACGGCAGGAAGGGGTCAGCCCCGGCGTCAAACACCTGCTGGCCCAGCGCCAACGGACGCCGCACGGCCCGCTTCAATCCCTGGTGGGCCTACTGGCCGATCTGGTCCAGGCCCCGATCGAGGCCGCTCCTCTGGTCGATATCGCCTTGGGAGAATGGGGTCATTATCTGGTGGCCCAGCCCAACCCTTCGTTATGGGAATATCTGCAAGAACATGCCGCGGAATTTCCAGGCCGGGTGGGCATCCTTTGGCTGGACCAAAACAAGCGGAATGAAAGTACTCTGGATGAAAATAGTCCAGACCGAAACACCCCGGGCCGAATCAGTCTGAACGAAAATATTCTGGACAAATATAGCCCAAACAAAAATAGCCTGGACAAAAATAGCCTGGACAAAAATAGCTCAGACAAAAGTAGCCTGAACGAAAGTATCGTAGAGGAAAGCCGCTTCGCCGAACAAACACCGGCAGGACCGGACGATCTGCGCGGCCAGCCGGGCGTATTGGCCCGGGCAGACCAGTTGCTTCAAAGCGAACCGGCCTACCAGGGGCTGATCCGCCGCCTTTTGGCCCGTACTTGGATTGTCGAATCGCTTCCGGTAGCCCAACGGTTGGCCAACCTGGCCCCAGGGTGTCATTTTGTTACTCTATCCGGAGAGCGGCTTGGAGCGGAAGGAATTTTGGAGATCGGACCTCGTCCCGCACTGGCCGGCGGTATTGCCCGACGCAGTGAACTCCGGGCGGTCCAGAACCAACTGGACGAACTCCAAACCCTTCGGCAAACCCTTCAAGCCCAATCCCAACAACTCCAGGAACAGATCGCCGCCTGGAGCGGGCACCTGGACACTGCGCGTCAGCAATACCAACAGGTCCTCAGCTCATTGGCGGAGGTACAACAGCAGGCCGCCGTAGTCGAAGAACGAATCGGCCAATACCGTCGGCAACAGGAAGCCCTGGAGGCGGAAATCCAGCAGGCGGAGCGGCAGGCAGTATCGGCTCAGACCGCCCTGGCCCAATCGGACGCCGAAGGCCACCATCTGGCCGACTGCCTGGCTCAACAAGATGCCCAATTGGCCGACGTGGCCCAACAAATCGCTCTCCTGCAAACCCGCCGCCAGGCCCTCTCCCAGCAGATCACCACGGTGCAGGTGGAATTGGCCAAAAGCCAGGAACGTCTGGCCACCCTCCAAACCCGACTCCGGCAGGTGGAAGAGGGTCGGCAAGAACGGCAAACTCAACTGGCCGACCTCCACGTTCAACTCTCCCAGATCCAAACTCGGATTCAACATACCCAAACCCAAATCCTCCAACGACAATCGAAAATTGCCGAACTTTATTTAGCCAAAGAGGCGGTAGCGGCCAGGATTCGAGAATGCCTTTGGACCCAGCAGCAATGCCAGGAACGGCGCTCAGCACTGGCTACGGCTGCCCAGCAA
>Ga0209809_1000714_pt1 | contig 29278 bp, 24 predicted proteins | sample YNPMSTMetaG_FD_186172 | JGI IMG/M metagenome (GOLD analysis project Ga0209809, IMG submission 186172) | Anoxygenic and chlorotrophic microbial mat microbial communities from Yellowstone National Park, USA - YNP MS-T MetaG (SPAdes) (version 2) ...
TATGGGCGGAAATCAAGCAAGCAATACTTTGCTGAATATTAAAATCAATCAAATGCAAAAGGAAGGTAAAGAAATTAGTGATGAAGACAAGAAAAATTTTCTAAAAGAAATCTCAAATCGCTATGAAAAACAAAGTGAACCATTATATGCTGCAGCAAGACTCTGGATTGATGAAATAATTGACCCGAGAGAAATTAGAAAAATCATCTCAATTGGAATAGAAATGGCAAATCACTCTCCAATTACAAAACCATTCATCACTGGAGTAATTCAAACTTGAAAATTTTTATAATATTTCTAATCCTGTATTCAACAACTTTTTGTCAAGTTAAAGATATTTATGAATATGGAAGCAAGGTCAATGATTACATAGCTAATAAGATTTTCAATAGTGATGACAGGCAAATCAATTTAGCTCAAATTGACTCAATTTTCTCCTTTGCTCTCTCAATCGCAGATTCAAATGTTGGTGATGCACTTCTTTTTTGCAGTGTTGGGACAATGACATACCCAGTATTCAAAATGAAAATTCCTTTCTTAAATTTTTTAATCCCCTTTTCAATTTTCAGTGATTATGATGAGACTTCTCTCAGAAAAAAAGTAGATAATCTGCCTTCTTATTTGTTTGAAGATTCCCCACAAACATCATTTGGCGATAAAGATAAGATTGTTCATTTCTTTTCAACTGCATACTTGAGTTATATCTTCGGCAAAAATTTTTCAGAACATTTCGGAGCCTTTGTAGAAGAATTCGAAGAAAGTTTTAAGATTGAAGGTCAAGTTGATTATAGAGATATGCGAATTAATCAACTCGGTGCAGAATTTGGTCAGATGCTTCGTTGTAAAATAATTTCTCCAAGTATTATTTTAGCAAAAGAAAAAAGTCTGAGTTATGGAAAAAATATTAATAATTGATGACGATTCTTCCATCTGCGAATCAATTAAAATGATTCTTGAATACGAAAATTATATTGTTGATTTTGCCTCAAATGCCATTGAAGGAATTGAAAAAATAAAATCTAATGATTACAAAGCTGTTCTTCTCGATATAAAGATGCCCGAAATGGATGGATTGGAAGCAATAACAAAAATTAAAGAAGTTAATGATGCAATCTCAGTCGTTATGATTTCCGCTCATGCAACCTTAGGCAACGCAGTTGAAGCAACTAAGAAAGGCGCCTATGATTTCATCGAAAAACCAATCGATAGAGATAAACTTCTGATTACAATCAGAAATGCTGTAAACCAGACAAATCTTCTTTTAAAGAACAAGCAATTAAAAGAAAAAGTAGAAAGCAAATACGAAATCATTGGTCAAAGTTTAGCTATTAAAAATATTATTGAGACCATTAGAAAAGTTGCTCCAACTAATTCAAGAGTTCTTATCACTGGAGAAAACGGAACAGGTAAAGAACTAATTGCCCACGCAATTTATCGTTATAGTAATCGTGCAAATAAACCTTTTGTTGAAGTTAATTGCGCTGCAATCCCAAATGAATTAATTGAATCTGAGCTCTTTGGTCATGAAAAAGGTGCATTCACTGGTGCAACTTCTCAAAGAATAGGAAAATTTGAGCAGGCAAATGGTGGAACACTCTTTTTAGATGAAATTGGTGATATGTCTTTTAATGCTCAAGCAAAAGTCCTAAGGTCGATTGAAGAAGGTGCAATTGAAAGAGTCGGTGGTAAAAACAAAATTCCTGTCGATGTTCGAATTATAACAGCAACTAATAAAAATTTAATGAAAGAAATTGCTGAAGGAAGATTTCGAGAAGATTTGTTTCACAGATTAAGTGTAATAGTAATCAATGTTCCACCATTGCGGGAAAGAAAAGAAGACATTCCTATTTTAATTGACCACTTCACTAAAAAAGTGTGTGAAGAAAATAAATTCAACGAGCGAAAATTCAATGAAGATGCAATTGAATATCTTAAAAATTTAGAATGGAAAGGAAATGTTCGAGAGTTAAGAAATTTCGTCGAAAGAATTATTATTATGAATCCAAAACAAGTTTACAGCTTAAAGGATGTGAAAGAGCAGCTATTTACATACACAAAATCGGATTCAGAGATTAATTTTTCCATCGATTCATTTCAAGATTTCAAAGATGAGATGGAAAAAATCTTCATTCTCAAAAAACTAAATCAATACAATTGGAACATCACTAAGACGGCAGAAGCAATTGGTATACAGAGAAGCCACCTTTATAACAAAATTAAAAAATATGGTTTAGAGAAGGAGCTAAAGTAATGGATTGTATCTTCTGTAAAATTGTGCAAAAGGAGCTAAATTCTGAGATAGTTTTTGAAAACGACAACATTGTCGGTTTTAACGATATAAATCCCGTTGCTCCTTATCATATTCTCTTTGTTCCTAAGAAGCATATTGACCGACTCACCAACACTGAGTTAGCTGATATTAATTTACTTGGAGAATTAATTTATCAAGCAAAAGAATATGCAAAGAAAATTAATATTGATATTAGTGGTTATAGACTTGTTTTCAATACAGGAAAAGATGCAGGGCAAGCTGTATTTCATATTCATTTACATTTGATTGGCGGTAGAATGATGTCTTGGCCACCTGGATGATAAGTTTACTTTTCATTATTAAATAAATCTTAGAGATTAAAATTTATCGCAAGTCTATCAAAACAAAATTGAAAAATTATTTTATTGAGTAAGTTTAAAAATAAAAAAGCCCCGAAGTCTTCGGGGCTTGACATTTACAATGACAACCTTAATTAAGTTTAAAGATAATCGGAACAGCAACTTTTACTCTTACTGGCTTTCCTCTTTGTTTACCTGGTTTAAATTTAGTTTCTCGAATAGCTTTTTCTGCCGCCTCATCACAACCAGCACCAATTCCCTTTAAGACTTCTGTTTTGGTTACATTACCATTTTCATCGACATAAGCCAGAATATAAACTTTTCCTTCAACGCCTGCTCTTTTAGCAATTTCTGGATAAACTATCTTTCTTTGAATTGCCTCAATTCCACCAATTGGTTCAGGCATTTCTTCTACAACTTCAAAATACTGAATATCCTCCTCAACTATTTTTCTCTCTTCTCTCGGTGGTGGTGGTGGTGCCTCAATTTGCTGAGTTAAATCAATTTCTGTACTGCCAATCTCAACATCTTCAAGAACATTATCCGATGGTGATTCAATTGGAATTGGCGGTTTTGGCGGTGGCGGGGGACGATTCTCCTGCTTGGTTTGTGCAATATCTTCAACATTGACAAGCTCTTGAATTTCTAATCCCCTCTTCTCTCCCCCTTCAATCTTAGGGAAAAATTTAAAAGCAATTATTAATAATGCTAAGGAGATAATTAAACTAACTTCAACATATCTTGTATATTTTCTCCTTAGGTCAGCTTTTGGTGTTTTATATACTGGCATCGTTAATTTCCTTTAAGTTTGGTTCAAAAATAATTTTTGAATTTCTATTTAACAAGTTCAATTATCTTACTAATTGTAATTAATCGAGTTCCTTGCCAATTGATTCAATCATCTCAATTGCATCAGGAATAAAATTAATTACATCACTTGAAATTAAACTTAGCTTTCCTTTTTTGATTGCTGAAATATCTCCCGCTAATCCATGTAGAAAGACACCAGTAATTGCTGAATCCAAAGCTGATAAACTTTGAGAATAAAAACTGCTAATCATTCCGGTCAGTACATCTCCCATCCCGACAGTTGCCATTCCACTATTTCCAGTCGAATTTATGAACAAATTTCCGCTAGGTTCAAAAATTATAGTTGGCGCTCCTTTTAGAACCAATATAGTTTTATATCTTCTTGAAAATTTCAATCCATAATCAAAAATATTTTCTCTTAATTCTTCAATGCTTTTCTTGGTAAGTCTTGAGAATTCACCTAAGTGCGGAGTCAGAATAGAATTCATTAGAGATAATTTTCTATCATCAATGAAATGAGCAATTAAATTTAATCCATCAGCATCAATAACTTTTTTCTTATCGGGATAAGCCAATAAAATTCTTCTCAAAAATTTAAGTGTCTCCTCATTTTGACCAAGACCAGGTCCAATCATTAAAACATCTGCCCAAGCAATTTTTGATTTAATCTCATCGAAATCATTTTCAACAAAGAAATTTCCGTTATTATTTTTTAGTGGAAATGTCATCACTTCTTTTAAACTTTTAGCGTAAACATTGAGAAGTTTTTGTGTCGTTAAAAGAAGCACTCCACCGCATCCTGACCTTAGAGCAGATTCACAGGACATTTTAGCAGCGCCAGTTAATCCAGCTGAACCAGCAATAGCAAAAATTTTTCCGACTGAATATTTGTGTGCGTCATAAGGTCGCTTAGGTAGTCTATCGTAAATGTCTATATCTTCAATCAAATGTTTTTTTATTTTTTTTGAATTACTCAAAACATTCGGATAGCTAATATCAACAATTTCAATTTTGCCAGAAACTTTTGGACCATCATTTATAAATAATCCAACCTTTGGCAATCCCATCGTCAAAGTATAATCAGCGTTAAAAGCTCCACCTAGGATTTTTCCATTATCGCTTGAAAGGCCTGTGGGAATATCAACAGCTAACTTAATGGCTTTATACTTATTTGCCCAATTGACCGCTGATAGATAAGGTTCACGGATTTCTGAATTTAATCCCGTACCAAGTAATGCATCAATAATTATATCGAAAGGTTCATCGAAAACATTTTTAATTTTATTTAATGATTTTGGATTGATAAAGATTTTTAAGTTTTTATCTTTCTCAACAATTCGTTGAATGATTTCAAAATTAATTTTGGCATCACCAGAGATTTTTTCAAGATTGCCAATTAAAACAACGCAGACATTGTAGGCACGATTCGTAAGATGTCTTGCAATAGCAAATCCATCGCCACCATTATTGCCATGACCACACAGAATCAAAATGTTTGTAATGCTTTTTTTAAGAGATAAATCCGAGATGAAATTGACAACTCCCTCAGCAGCATTTTCCATTAAAATTAAGGAAGGAATATTAAAAAGTTCTGTTGCTAATCGGTCGAGTTCTTTTATCTCGTCTGCTGTTGTGACTTTAATCATCTTAAGGTAAAAATTTAGTAATAATATCTAAAACCAAATGCGGAGTTAATCCAAGTTGAATGACGAATAAAACACAAACAATCAAAACAAAATAATCGCCTGCATGACTAAATAAATTAATTTTCTCATCACTACTTCTAAAATACATATAGACAACAACTCTCAAATAAAAATAAGCCGAAATAACGCTCGAAACTACACCAATAATTGCAAGATAAGTCATATCTGCTCTAATAGCTGAAAGAAAGACATAATACTTTCCAAAAAATCCACCGAATGGGGGCAATCCTGAAAGCGAAAACATTAAAATTGACATAACTGCAGAATACCAGGGATGAAGACTTGCTAAACCTTTGTAATCATTTAATGTAACTCTTTTATCAAAATCATTTTCAAGAATTGATACCATAATAAATGCTGCAACTTTCATAAATGAATAAACAATTAAGTAAAAAATCACTCCGCCCATTCCGAGCTTATTTGCTGCAGAGATTCCAATTAACATATACCCAGCATGAGCAATACTTGAATAGGCAAGCATTCTTTTCAAATTAACTTGAGCAATAGCTGTAATAGAACCAATCAGCATTGATGCAATTGCAAGCCATCCAATAATTTTAGAAATATCTTCAAAATTAACTCGAGCTGAAAGTGCACCATACAGAACAACAATCAATGCAAGAAATGCTGCTGTCTTACCTGCAGTTGACATAAGTGCACTCACAACAGTTGGACTCCCCTCATAAACATCGGGCACCCACATATGAAATGGAACCGATGCAACTTTAAAAGAAAATCCAATTAACAATAAGATTAAACCTAAATTAAAAAGTGGTTTATAAAGTAAATCCGGAAAATTCTGTATAATAATTTGAATGCTAGTTGTTTGTGCAGAACCATAAATCAATGCAATTCCGTACAATAAAAATCCTGATGCAAAGGCGCCCAACAAGAAATATTTTAATGAAGCCTCGCTATTGAAAATAACTTTTCTATTAAATCCTGCAAGTACATAAAAACTTAAAGACATTAATTCAAGTGCAAGAAAAGTTAAAATCAAATCTCGTGAAGAGACCATCAACATCATTCCGAGCAAAGAACTTAAAACAAGAATGTAAAATTCACCATGATGATAATTTGCTCGTTCAAGATAATTTCTTGATGATATAATAACTAAAAATGCTGTAATGGAAAGGACGAAATAAAGCAAATTAGAAATTCCACCACTATGAACCATTCCGTAAAAATTAAAATCTTGAGCATTAATGTTTAAAAGTGAATAAACCGCAATAAATATTAAAGTAAACAGAGATAACCAATAGATTAGGTTCTCACTTTTTTTGTAAAATGCTTCAATCAAAATTGTAATTAAGATTACAAATGAAATTAAAATCAACGGCAGAGTATTTAGATAATTTTGTAGTTCCATAGTCAGTCTATAATAATTTGATTTTCTTCAGGTAATTCAATGCGAATTAAATGTTCATCTTCTATGTAAAGTAAAATTTTTATGTGTTTTGAAAAATCAAAAATGTCTTCCGACTTTTCACAGATAATAAGTTTTATATTTTCATACTCGGAAAACTCGTGCTGGATATCTTTATATCTTTTGAAATAAATATCTGTAAAATTATCATGCTCAATAATTTCAACTTCGGGATTTGAAGAAGAAAAATCGGTAATAATTTTATCCTCAAAAATAATTTTCAAGAATTCACACTTAAATGGAAGAATTACTCGATTATTGTAATAGATACCATTTCTTTTTTTCTCTAATGCTTCCTTAACAGTGCTCATAAATTAATCTCTTCCATAAAAGAATAATAGCCAGATTACCGTAAAAACAGGAATCAAAATAGGAAAAGAATACTTGACAACATATCCAAAGAAAGACGGAAGCTTAATTCCAGAACTTTCAGAAATAGATTTGACCATAAAGTTTGGTCCGTTGCCAATGTAAGTCATTGCCCCGAAAAAAACAGCTGCAACAGAAATAGCCATTAAATAAATTGGGTCCTGAGTTTCGAATTCTTTCACATGCTGGAAATTCTCAATATTTAATCCAAACTTACCCATAGCAGCACTTAAAAAGTTAAGATAAGTTGGTGCATTATCAAGTATTGAAGAAAGAATTCCTGTTCCCCAGTAAAAGATATCAGCAGTAAGTTTTTCACCATACTTATGTGTTTGATATGCAACAAGTTGAAGTGCTGGAATCATCGTTGCAAAAATTCCAACGAAAAGAAATGCGACTTCTTTTATTGGCTCAAAATCAAATTCATTGCCCTTCAGAGCTTCTTTATCTGCTCGCTTATAAGAAATGAACGCAACTGAAAACATAATAATTTCTCTAATTCCAAAAGGAAACGGATGTAGGGAAGGTACAAAGTTCAGAACCGCAGGGTCAATGAAAACTGAGATTATTATTATCAGCAAATAAATAAAATTCTTTTTACCACGAATCTCAATTCGGCCTGTGTATGCCTTATCATGCGAATAAGCTCTTGACTTATAATTATTCACATCAAACAGATAAAATATTGTCAGAACAATTATAATCGTTAATAACCAAATATACCAGATATGAGTTACCACCCAGAAGAAATCAATTCCTTTTAGGAAACCTAAAAACAAAGGTGGGTCACCAATTGGAGTTAATCCACCACCTATATTACTGACAATGAAAATAAAGAAAATTATATGATAAGGTTTAATACGATTTCTGTTCATCCTGATATAAGGTCTAATCAGAAGCATTGATGCACCAGTTGTACCAATAAAATTTGAAATCACAGCTCCAAATAATAACAATATTACATTCGCAATAGGTGTAGATTTTCTATCTATCTTGATTAAAATTCCGCCTGATGCAACGAACAAAGATGTTAGAAGAGCTATAAAGGAAATATATTCCTCCAGTGTATGAAGTAAACTTAATGGGTCATTTAAAACAAACAAATAATAAAAAACAGTAATTGAACCAAGTGCGATTGAAACTTTTGGATAATTATGTTCCCAGAAGTGACGATAAAAAAGTGGGCCAGTTGCAATCATTAATAATAAAACGATGAATGGAGTAACTATATACGCTGGTGGTGGATTTTCAAAAACATTATGTTCAGCTAAGTGTTCTTTTTGTGAGACTTCCGTTTTATCAATTAAATTTTTCGAATAAAAATCCGTAGGAGTAAAAACAAAAATTGAGAAGGTAAATAACAACAATATAGGAACAAAATTTTTCAATCTTCTCCTTTACCTTTTTATTAATTCAACTTTTTGCGGATTAACTTCTTTCAATATCGCTTTAATTGATAATTCAGATTTGTTAAGAAATGTTGAAGGATAAATACCAATCCAAACAATAAACAACAAAATTGGGATTAATAAACCAATTTCCCTCTTATTCAAATCTTTCAGTTCTTTATTATGTGGATTTTCAAGTTTCCCAAAAACAACTCTCTGATACATCCACAATAAATAAACCGCAGCAAAAATTACTCCTGATGCAGCAAATACAGTATACCAATAATTATCAAGTATGGTTGATTTAAATGAACCGACTAAAATTAAAAACTCACCAATGAATCCATTCAAGCCAGGCAAACCAATTGAACTCAATGATACTATCAAAAGAATTGATGAATAAATCGGTACAACCTTTGCCAGTCCTCCAAATTCAGAAATTAATCTCGTGTGTCTTCTATCGTAAATCATTCCAACTAATAAGAACAAAGCTCCAGTAGAAAGTCCATGATTAACCATTTGGATTAAAGCACCTTGTGAACTTTCGACGGTCATTGCAAAAATACCAAGGACGACAAATCCAAGATGGCTTACGGAACTGAAAGCAATTAATTTTTTCATATCAGGCTGAACCATCGAGACTAAAGCACCATAAACAATTCCAATAATACCAAGAACACAAATGTATGGTGCTAATTCAATTGAAATTTGCGGGAATAAAGTCAAACAAAATCTCAATAAACCATAAGTTCCCATTTTCAAAAGAACACCGGCAAGAATCACACTGCCTGCAGTTGGTGCTTCAACATGTGCATCAGGCAACCAGGTGTGGAAAGGAAAAATTGGAACCTTAATTGCAAAACTTATTGCAAATGCAAAAAACATCATTAATTGAGTTGAATAAGCAAGAGTTGGAGATATAGTTTTCAAAATTGTATAATCAGTTGTGAAGTAACCGAGTTTATCCATTGCGGAAACACCTAAAGCAATAATTGCAACAAGCATCAATAAGCTTCCAAACATAGTATAAAGGAAAAATTTAATAGCTGCATAAATTCTATTTTCACCGCCCCACACTCCAATTATAAAATACATTGGAATTAACATAGCTTCCCAGAAAATATAGAAAAGGAATAAATCAAGTGAAGCAAATACACCAATCATTCCAGTTTCAAGGACAAGGAAAAAGAAAAGAAACTCTTTTACTTTCGTTTTGATGCTTTCCCAAGCTGAAAGAATTGTAAGTGGTGTTAGGAATGTAGTGAGTAAAATCAGTAATAGAGAAATTCCATCAATACCAATGTAATAACTTATGTTAAGACTTTTAATCCATAAGAATTTTGTTACAAATTGAAAACCAATCTCATTTTCACGAAAAAGGAAAAACAATCCGAGTGAAAGTATAAATGTTAAAGTTGAAACTGCTAATGCAAAGTAACGAAGTAAATTTTTCTTTTCACGATTGATAAAAAGTAAAAGAATTGCTCCAATTAATGGAAGGAATATTGTCAGAGTTAGAATATAATGTTTCATAGCCATCACAATAAAAGTAGAAAAATTATGAGTGTTATTCCAAAAATCATTATTAATGCGTAGAATTGAGCGATACCAGTTTGAACTTTTCTGATAACTTTTGAGATTTCATCAATCATCTCAGCTGTTCCATTTATAAATCCATCAATTATCATAGTATCGTTAAACTTCCATAAAAATTTTTCAGAAACTTTTACAATTGGTGTGACGATTAAGAAATCATAAATCTCATCGACATAATATTTGTTAAATAGTAAAGTGTAAAGTCTTTTAAATCTCGAAATCATCCAATCGATTGGTGTAATATTTTGCAAATAGAAATGACGGGCAAGTAAAATACCTGTTACACCTACAGCAACTGATAAAATCATTAAAAGAATTTCTGTTGAATGAGAATAAAGACTAACATGTAAAATATAAGTTTCAGCAGGTTCATAAACCGGCTTCAACCAATTAGCAAAGAGATTACCATGCTCACCAACAAAAACAACTGGTATTCCAATAAAACCACCAACTGCTGAAAGCACAGCCAAAACAACGAGCGGAATTGTCATTACTTTTGGCGATTCATGTGGATGAATATGAGAAGGATATCTTGGATTCCCTTCAAAGGTCAAATTAAAAAGTCGGAAAACATAAAATGCTGTCATAAATGCGGTAATTAATCCAATTATAAAAAGAAATGTGTGACCTGATGCAAATGTTTCCCACAAAATTTCATCTTTTGAGAAAAATCCTGAAAGTGGTGGAATTCCAGCAATAGCTAACGATGCAATAAGAAATGTTTTATAAGTAACTGGAAGATGATTTTTTAATCCGCCCATATTTTTAATGTTTTGTTCATCTTTTAGTGCATGAATTACAGAACCAGCACCAAGAAAGAGTAACGCTTTGAAAAATGCATGAGTCATTAGATGAAAGATTGATGCTGAGAAAGCACCAACTCCAGAAGCAAGAAACATATATCCAAGTTGACTAATGGTAGAATAAGCAAGAATTTTTTTAATGTCATTTTGAACCAATCCCATAGACGCAGAAAAGATTGCTGTCAAAGCTCCTATCACTGCAACAATCATCATTGTAATTTCAGATTGAACAAATAAAACAGAGCATCTCGAAACCATATAAACACCGGCTGTAACCATTGTCGCAGCATGGATTAAAGCAGAAACAGGAGTTGGACCAGCCATTGCATCTGGTAACCATACATAAAGTGGAATTTGAGCAGATTTGCCTGTCGCTCCAACAAATAACAATAAAGTAATCATTGTAATTGTAACTTCGGCGACAGGAATTTTTGCGGCCATCGTAAAGACTTCATCAAAATTCAAACTTCCAAAAGTTTTGTAAATCAAAAACATTCCGAGCAAGAAACCAAAATCACCAATTCTATTAACGATAAAAGCTTTTTTTGCCGCATCGGCGGTTGTGCTGTTTTCAAATTTTCTATCATACCAGAAACCAATTAAAAGATATGAACATAATCCAACTCCTTCCCATCCTAAAAACATCAAAACAAAATTATCAGCAAGAATTAAATTCATCATCATAAAGATGAACAGATTCAAATATGAAAAGAATCTCCAAAAGCCTTTATCACCGTGCATATAACCGATACTATAAACATGAATCAAAAATCCTACACCAGTCACAACTAAAGCCATTACGAGTGAAAGCGGGTCAATTAAGTAACCGAAAGAAATATCAAGTTCTTCAACCGCTAACCATTGAAATAGAGAGACAATTATTTTTCTATCTGCTCCAGCTAAACTAGTAATCTCTAAAAACGAAAGGGAAGAAATCAAGAATGCAAATCCAACAACACCACTTCCAATCCAACCAATCACCTTTTCGTTCTTAATCTTTGGACCGATTAAACCATTAATCAAAAATCCTACAAGGGGCAATACAACGGCAAGGTAAATATAATTTGTAATCATTATTTCTTTTACCATTTAAGGATATTTACTTCATCAACATTAATTGTGAGTTTGTTTCTAAAAAGAGCGATAATTATTGCAAGTCCAACTGCCGCTTCAGCAGCAGCGACCGCCATCACAAAGAAAACAAAAATTTGACCACTACTATCACCAAAAAAAGATGCAAAAGCAACAAAACTCAAGTTCACTGCATTGAGCATCAATTCAATACACATAAAAATAATTATGGCATTCCGCCTGGTAAGGACCCCGACTATCCCAATTGAGAAGAAAGCTGCACTTAAAATTAAATAATAGCTTAAAGGTATCATTCGAATTTCCTCTTTGCTAAAACAATCGCCGCAATTATTCCAACTAATAGAACGAATGATGTAATTTCAAAGGGAATTAAATAAGTAGTAAAAAGAAGTTCACCAATATTTTTCACTGAACCTGCCTGAATCGAATCTGGTGAAGGTTTAATGTCTAAATCATGCTTTGCTTTTATGAAAAAGAACACAGCGAATTGCAATAAAAGAACAAGGCCAAGAACACTGGCAATAATCTTTCTTAAATTAAATGGGTCTCTCAATGCCTCTTCATTCTGGAGATTTAGCAACATAATCACAAAAACAAACAAAACCATAATTGCACCAGCATAAACAAGAATTTGAAGTACAGCTAAAAACTGCGCATTTAACATAAGATAAAATCCTGCAAGTGCAAAGAAGTGCATTATTAAAAGTAGAGCTGAGTAAACAGGATTCTTTTGAAGAATAAGTATCAAAGCTGATGCAAGTCCAATTATTGCAAGAATTATGAAGGTAATTAATTGAAGGCTCATAATAAGATTTTTATCTCCACAACTTAAGGCGTATTTCTATAAATCATTCTAGGAAATGGAATGGTTTCTCGCACATGTTCAAGTCCACATATCCAAGCGACAGTTCGTTCAATACCAAGTCCAAATCCAGAATGAGGAACCGAACCATACCTTCTCAAATCGAGATACCATTCAAATGCTTCTTTTGGTAAGTTATGTTCTTCAATTCGTTTAAGAAGTACTTCGTAATCATCTTCCCTTTGACTTCCACCAATTATTTCTCCATAACCTTCTGGTGCAAGCATATCTACTGCTAATGCATATCGTTCATCATTAGGGTCTCGTTTCATATAAAATGCTTTAATTTGAGCTGGATAGTGATGAATCATTACCGGTTTATCAAATTGTTCAGAGATTACAGTTTCATCTGTTCCACCAAAATCATTACCCCACTCAAAATCAATTCCGTTTTTTCTAAGAATTTCAATTGCTTCTTCGTAATGAATTCGTGGGAATGGACGCTTCACTTTTTCAAGTTTTGAAATATCTCTTTCCAGATACTCAAGTTCTTTTTTTCGATTTTTAATTACTGTTTGAACAATAAATTCCACAAATTCTTCAGCTAAATCCATATCATCATTCAAATCTGCGAAAGCAACTTCAGGTTCAACCATCCAGAATTCAGTTAGATGTCTTCTGGTTTTTGATTTTTCAGCTCTAAAAGTTGGACCAAAAGTATAAACTTTCCCAAATGCCATCGCCCCTGCTTCTGCATAAAGTTGACCTGACTGAGTAAGATATGCTTTTCCTAAATCAAAATATTCGGTCTCGAAAAGTGTTGTAGTTCCTTCGCAAGCAGCAGGAGTTAGAATAGGTGCATCAACTAATATAAAGCCTTTATTATTAAAAAAGCTGCGAATTGCGTTAATAATCTCGTGACGGACACGAAGTATTGCATGTTGCCTACTTGACCTTAACCACAAATGCCTGTGGTCCATCAAAAATTCTATTCCGTGTTCCTTTGGTGTAATCGGATAATCTTTTGCGATGTGAATTATTTCGATATTCTTTACTTCAATTTCGAATCCACCTGGTGCGCGCTCTTCTTTTCTTACAAGCCCAAAAACCTTTAAAGAAGATTCTTGAGTCAATTCATCGAATTTGTTAAACACTTCATCAGGCAATAAATTTTTTACCAGCACGAGTTGACAAATACCTGAACCATCTCTCATTACTATAAAACGAATCTTGCCACTTGACCTTTTGTGAGTTACCCAACCTGAAAGTTCTATCTCTTGTCCAATATAGTTCTCTAATTCCTCTATATATATTTTATCCATTCCGTTTTCAGAAAAATTTTTACAAAATTAAAAAAGGTGTGATAATTTACAAAGGAATGAAAGTGATGAGTTTAAAGCAAAAAAGTTGAAGTATCATCAAAATGATTTGATAACACTTCAACTTTGAATCTTAAAAAGAAAATACTTTATATTTTTTTACCTCCTCTAGGTTTGTAATTTTTTTTCTCATCATCATCTTCTTCATCACCATCTTCGTTTTCCAACTCTTCCCAATCGTCAGTATCTTCGTCTTCTTCATCCCAATCTTCTTCATCGTCCCATTCTTCTTTTTCTTCAATATCACTCCAATTATCATCGTCTTCCCATTCTTCCTCATCTTCATCTTCTTCATCATCATCCTCACCATTAATGAGGTTATCAGCATAATCAAATATTAATTTTACAACAAAAATTTTTCCCATATCGGTTAGTTCAAGTTTGTTTGGTTTTAAGAGTTCAAAAAATTGAGCTCTTTCAATTTTAGACTTATCTAATTCCATATTAATTGACCCAGAACGGGAAATTCCACAGGCTAATTTAATTGCCGAGTCATTCCCAATTATTTCTATAATCTTATTTATAAGTTGCATATCCATTTTGATTTCCCTTTCTATTTTATTTTTTGATTTTAAATGCAAACTATCTTTAATATTTAATTTAATCAAGTTAAAGAGCCTTAAAAAAATAAAAAATTTTTACAAGATTAAAATTTAATCTTCTATAGTCATCTTAATTTTGAAATATTTATTGAATTATACAATACTAAATAAAACAATTCACATGCACGCACTTAAAAGTTTATCTAAGAAACTTAATATATGATTGGAAATTCCTAAAAAGTCACAAAATATCAGACTGATTCAGTCAAAGCCTGATATTTTATCAAGAAATCAAAAATTGTAAATCTAAGTTTTACATTAAAAATTCCTTTTTAGTCAGACCCATTCATAAAAGTATTATAAAGTTAGTGGTTTAAGTTAAAGTCGGTATGCTTCTAATTACGAATTACATTGATGTGAAATAACTAATTCCCAAGGTCCCCTTAATCTCGTTGCCTTCGAACGATTTTCAATATGCGTTTTTAAGCGTTCTTCAAGGTCTGAAGTGTGACCTATATAATATCTATTAGAATTAATGGATTTAATTATATAAACAAAAAACATAAAGGAAAGATAACTTGTGAGCGCGGATAGAATCAAACCATCGAACTGAAAATGTCGAAAGAGTTATGAAAAGTCAGGCTGAGCCTGTCAACGCCTGACATCTAATCGAAAAATCAAAAATTGTAAGCATAAGATTTACATTAAAAATTAATTTTTAGTCATGCCCTGCTGTACAATTTTTCATTAAAATCGTTAATAAAAAACTCGTGAGCGCGGATGGAATCGAACCATCGACCCTCTGCTTAAAAGGCAGATGCTCTACCCCTGAGCTACGCGCCCAACCATCAAACATTCTTTAAATAGAACAACTAATTAAAAATTTTTTTATTAAAGTAGTTGCAAATATAAAAAAATTCATACGACATCTAAAAATTTTTCATCGATTAAAATTGAAAAAGTAAAATCATTTAGCACAACATCATCCAAAATAACTTATAATATAATTTACTACATCAAGAAGCAAATTTACAATTGATGAAATTGTTCTTTGAAAGAATTCAACCACATCGTTCATTGTAATTCCAGTTACACCTAATATCCAACGAATTAACTCAATTACAATTACGAGTCCTGCAATCACTAATCCAATAGCCATTGCATTAAAGGCAATGAAAGCAATTGCAGATGCAATATATTTTGCAATAGAAAAACCTATCCATAAAATTAATGCAACTGCAAAAATTTTAATGCCAATAATTATCCAATCAGAAGGAGAATTGACTTTATTAATCTTAGAAGGGGTTCTCATAGCAAATTCAAGTCTTTTCCCATTTTTAATAATCACATTTCCATAATTATCAACAAATTTTATAGTGGGTGTCAAACCATCTCTTCCCCAGATAACATTTGCCACTTCATTAGTCCTTGTATTTATTAAACGAAGATGTTGATATGAAACAATATTACTTTTTACAAATGATAATTTCAAAGTGTTGTATGTTCGATCCTGCAGAAATCCAATTTTTAGTTCTTTGCCAGGATTGTTATATAAATCCTGAATTACCGAATGTTTGTTTTGAACTGCTTTAGCAATTTCTTCTTCAGTCCCCTCCAATAAGATATCTACATTTGGTTTTGATGGACGGTCTCTATCTGTGCCAGCATCATCTCCCCAATAACCTGTTGAAGATTCACAAGATTGAATAAGTGGAGTTAATGATATAACTCCCAATGCTTTTAGAAAATCTCGTCTGTCAATTTTTTTAATGTCTTTCATTTTATCCCCCGAAATTTTTCTTTTAAAGTTAGAAAAAAATTTTTGTTCTAAAAAATATCAAAAGAAGTAAAAGAATATCTAAAAGTTCGTATCTCAAAAATATATATCTGAATTTCCAGAAGGTATTCAAAAATCATTTGATAAATTTATCTAGCTTAATAAATTTGTGTTAAAGTTTTATAAGCATTAAATCGGAGGGAAACTAGAGTAATTGAATTTAGTTCTAATTGGTATACTAATTTACATTCTTATTCAACTCTCCTTAGGTTTTTATATTTCTCGATACATAAAATCTGAAAGTGATTATCTTTTAGGTGGCAGAAGACTTGGATATTTTCTTACAACATTCTCCATTTTTGCAACTTGGTTTGGAGCAGAATCTTGCATTGGAACTGCTGGCGCTGCTTATGAGAAGGGACTTTCAGGAGTAACTGCTGATCCTTTCGGTTATGGTTTTGTCCTTTTATTGATGGGTTTCTTTTTTGCAATCCCGCTTTACAAAATGAATTTAACTACAATTGCTGATTTTTTCAGTAAGAGATATTCTGAATCAACTGCTCGATTAATCGCATTGATAATGATTCCTACTTCAATTCTTTGGGCAGCTGCTCAGATTCGTGCTTTTGGATTGATACTTTCTTCAACATCAAATCTTACAGTCGAAATTTCAATTTTAATCTCTGCAATAATTGTAATCACTTATACAACTTTTGGTGGTTTACTGGCTGATGCTTACACTGATTTAATTCAAGGCATTATCCTAATTATTGGTTTAATAATAATTTCATTTTTAGTTTTCTCAGATGGACAAGAAGTCCAAAATTTATTTCAAAGAATTTCACTGGAAAAATCTAGTATTAATTATGATAGGAATCTGTTTGATTTCTTAAATACTTTGGAAGCCTGGGCAATTCCAATTTGTGGTTCTTTAATTGCACAGGAAATGGTTTCTAGAGTATTTTCTGCCAAATCATATCGGGTTGCAAAGCGCTCTTCTATTATAGCAGGAACTCTTTACATTCTAATTGGACTTTTACCACTTAGTCTTGGTCTTATTGGTTATTATCTCTTACCAAATCTTGAATATCCTGAACAAATTTTACCTTTAATTGCTCAAAAATATTTTTCACCGGTTCTTTACATAGTTTTTGCTGGAGCTTTAATCTCTGCAATATTATCAACTGTAGATAGTACTTTACTTGCCTCCTCAGCTTTGATGTCTCACAATGTGATTTTTCCTTCTTTTAGAATTTCTAATGAAAAGCAAAAACTAAGAATAACTCGATTGAATGTTTTACTTTCGGGAATAATCGCATACATACTCGCGACAAAGGCTGAAGGTGTTTACAATTTAGTTAAAGATGCGTCTGCATTTGGTAGTAGTGGGATATTTGTTGTTTTTATATTTGGTCTTATAGGAAAATTTGGTAATGGATTAAGTGCAATTTCTTCGGTCCTTACTGGTTCAATTGTGTGGCTTCTTTCGTATTATATTTTTGGCTGGGAACTTAGTTACTTAATTTCTCTTGGTTCTGCACTATTCATATTTGTTTTAAGTGGATTTAGCGAAAAATTAATCCTAAGTTTAATACCCGCACTAAAAAAATATTTCGGTTAAATTTTTTCTCAATCAAATATAACTTGCCAACCGAAGGTTCAAATCATAGACAATATTTACAATTTATCTCTAAACAATCCCATCTTAGGCCTATCACCTTTAGAAATTTGTATCTCTAAAATCTCTTTCTTATGTTAATTTTGTAACTAAAGTATGAAAGGAATTTATGTTAAATCAAAAATCAATCAAGGATTTACAAAATAAAGACACAATAGACCACTATTTTCTACTTAAAAGAATAGAGTTAAAACAGAAAAAAGACGGAAGTAATTATTTATCACTTGAATTTTCAGATAAAACTGGTTCAATTTCAGGAAATTACTGGGAAGGATTTGATGAATTTTTGAAAGAAGCTTACACCGGTGCAATTGTTAAAGTGAAAGGGTCAGTTGAATTGTTTAATGATAGATTGCAATTAAAAATTGAATCAGCTACTTTTCCTGAGAATAACAAAACAATTACCATAAATGATTTTCTACCAAGTTCTTCTCGTGACCCTGAAGAGATGAAAAAAGAATTCTGGAGAAGGGTTAAGAAAATTCAAAATGAATGGCTTAGAAATCTAATACAGAAAATTTTTACACCAGAAAAATTCGAAAGATTCTCATTTGCACCTGCAGGGAAATTATTTCATCATAATTACATTGGTGGATTGCTTGAACACACTCTCGAAGTTATCGAGATATGTGATTTGATGTGTGATATTTCAGATAAGTCAAATTTTCAACCACCCATTAATCGAGATTTATTAATTACCGGCGCAATTCTACATGATGTTGGAAAGATTGAAGAATTAACTTATGAAACAGTTTTCGATTACACCGACAAAGGTAGATTGATTGGTCACATTGTAATTGCCGCAAACTGGGTCTATGGTGTTTGTTCGCAAATACCATACTTCCCTGAAGAACTTCAATCTTTAGTTTTACATTTAATCTTAAGTCATCAAGGAAAATTAGAGAATGCTTCGCCAGTCGAACCAAAAACTCTTGAAGCTATTATTTTGTATTACGCAGATGAGTTAAGTGCAAAGACAAATGCTTATAGACAAATCATTCAAGGTGGAAGTGAATTAAACTCCAACTGGACAAAATTTCATAATCTGATAAATAGTCCTCTATTCGTTAGTAAGAACCCAGAATACTATCATAAAAATTTTTCTCTTGACCAAAAAAATTCGGAAGACAAAAAAAATGGAAACACACTCTTTGACCAATTTGATAAATAAAGTCGTAAATAAACTACTAGAATCAAAATCAGTAGTTGTATTTACGGGCGCAGGTGTTTCTGCAGAAAGTGGCGTTCCGACTTTTCGTGATAAAGATGGATTATGGCAAAAATTAAAACCGGAAGAACTTGCAAACTTTAATGCATTTATGCGTAATCCCGATATGGTAACAGAATGGTATTCACATCGAAGAAAAATTATGCATCAGGTTCAACCAAATCCGGGACATTTTGCAATTGCTGAACTTGAAAAATTCTTTGAAAGATTTGCTGTCGTAACTCAGAACATTGATAATCTTCACCAACGAGCTGGCTCAAAAAATGTTTTTGAATTGCACGGAAATATTGAAAGAAATTATTGTATTAAATGTAAAAAGTTCTATCAACTTGGAGATATCTACCCTGACAAAGCAATTTACTGTGAATGTGGTGGTCTTATTCGACCCGATGTTGTCTGGTTTGGAGAGATGCTTCCAGAAGATGAGTACGAAAGTGCAGTAAAAGCTTCTAGAACTTGTGATGTATGTTTTTCTGTGGGGACTTCCGCTGTGGTTTTTCCAGCGGCTTACATTCCAATTTACGCAAAACAGAGTGGCGCCTTTTTAGTCGAAATAAATCCAAATCCAACGGACATTTCATCATTAGCTGATGTTGTTCTCCAAGGTAAATCTGGGGAAATTTTTCCATTAATTGTTGAAGAATTTAAGAAAAGAAAAGGCTTGTAAAATTTTAAATCTTCAAAATTTATTGTTAGATATTCAACTTTCAATTCTCTAATTTCAAATTATTTAAGAATTGTTGTTTTAATAAATCTAAAAGAGATTAAAGATGCTTCACAAACTTGAAAGAATTCAAATCATAAATTCAGGTATAAAAACCGTTTGGAGATTTTTCTCAGACCCTAAAAATCTAAATGAAATCACTCCACCTGATATGAATTTTGAAATCATTACAAAAAATCTTCCCGAAGAAATTTATCCAGGATTAATTATTAAATATAAAGTTTCTCCATTTGCAGGCATTAAATCGAATTGGGTAACTGAAATTAAACATGTAATTCCAGAAAAACTTTTTGTTGATGAACAAATTTTCGGACCATATAAATTCTGGCATCATTTACACTTATTTGAAGAAATCGAAAAGAACAAAATAAGAATGACGGACCGAGTTTATTATAAATTACCAATTATTTTAATCGGTGAAATTGTTCATTCCTTAATCATCCAAAAAAGACTTAAAGAAATTTTTGACTACCGTTACAAAAAAATTGATGAACTTTTTAATAAATCATAATGATAAGAATTTTATTACTCTTCCTTGCTTTTATTTCAATTAACTGTTCAGGTAAAAAAGATTTTATAGAGATTGAATTCTGGACACTTCAGTTAAGTCCGACCTTTAATGATTATTTTAATGAAATCATTACGAAATATGAAGCTGAGAATCCGGGTATAAAAATTAAATGGGTTGATATTCCATACGATGCAGTAATCCAAAAACTTTTATCTTCAATAATAGCTGGCAATCCACCAGATGTGGTTAATCTTTCAAGTGATTTTTTATCCAAATTTGCCAGCATCAATGCACTTGTTGATTTAAATACTCTTTACCCAGAAGACACATTTAAAATATTTTTGCCAAACGCAGTTGAGAATTGCACAATAGATGGTGAAATTGTTGCTTTGCCATGGTATTTGAACACTTATGTTTTAATTTACAACAAAAAACTTTTGAAAGAAGCTAGCTTCACAGAGAATGACTTGCCAAAAAATTTCGATGAACTTATTGAATTTATCAAGGAATATAAAAGACGAACGGGTAAGTTTGCTTTCTTCTGGAACATAGGAAGAGATAGTTATCTTCCTATCATGTTAGAATCTGAAGGAATTCAAATGATTGATGAAAGAATGAAAATGGCTCTCTTCAATTCTGAAAGATGTGTTGAATTAATTTCAAGATGGGTTGAACTTTATAAAGACGGATTTTTACCGCGTGAATCAATCATTGCACCAGGTTCAAAAATTATCGAGCCATTTCTTTCAGGCGATGTTGCAATGGTCTTTACTGGTCCAGTTTTTATCAAAAGAATAAAAGATAATTCACCTGAAATTTATAAACATACTGGTGTTTCATCTGTTATCACTGGTAAGAATAAAACACATGAACTTGCAGCAATGTCTCTATCTGTTCTTGCATCAAGTAAACACAAAAAAGAATCTGCTGATTTTATTTTTTATCTAACCAATGCTGAAAATCAACTGAAATTCAGTAAGCTGACAATAACTTTTCCATCTGTGATTGAAGCATTAAAGGATTCATTTTTTACAATTGATGATGGAACTCTGGAATCAAAAGCGAGAATAATTGGAGCCAAAGATTTACCTGAAGCTCGCCGACTTCGAAAATACCTTCAACATCCAAAATTTGATGATTTAAGAGAGATTTTTGATGAAGCAATTCAAAATTCATGTTTAGGGAAAAAACCAGTGAAACAAGCACTCGATGAAGCTGCACAAGAGTGGAATAAAATTTTAAGTGAAGAATATTGACCTATCTACATTAAGAATAAATCTTAAAGTTATTCAAAATTGCTTGCCAGTCCGCTTTTTGTAAATCGATGGGTAAAAGTTGTCAGCTTCGAAAATTTCGGTAACTATAATTTTTTCTTGATACTGATTGAAATTTAAACTTGACTAATTCTCCATCGTTAAATGTTCAAAAGTTTTTCTTACTAAAACATAAATTCATTTTCTGTTTTTTTATTTCCATCAAAGGGTTCATTCAATTTTAACAACAGATGACGCATGAAAATAATCGTGATGCAAGTGTCCTCTAATTACAATAACCTCAGCATCGTGAAATCCTTTTGGTAAGTCAGCAGGTCCTAATACTTTATATAATTTCAAATTTGAATCTTTAACATAAAAAGTTGACTGATTTTGAGTTGGGTCGACTTGTATAGGTTTATCTTTTGCCAGATAAACTCTTACATCCACATTTTTGTTATCATCAATTCCGAGCTTAGAAAAATCAGAGATTTCTTTTGATTCAGCTAAAAATAAAATATAAACGACATAGACGACAAAGATGAAAAAAATTACAAGTATTGGTTTTGTGTATTTCATATTAACTCCTTTTATGATAATTAAAGTATTTCAGAATTTTCTTTATTTATTCGTCACCATTCGAAAAGAGGCTGTGACTTAATTTTACTTTCAACTCACCTTAAATCCCTCTCTTGAAAAGAGACTGATTTTTGCCCCCTTCTCTTTGCAAGTCGGAGATCCCTTTTGCGGGTAGAAGGGGGATAGGTGGTTGAGTTATAATATTTTCATAATTACTATACATTAACCAAGCTCACGATGACATTGGATTTAATACTTCATGTAAGTCTGAGCTTGTCGAAACAACATTTCATAATTTCTAAATTTTTAACCGTCACTCTTCGACAGGTTCATGGTTACAAAAAAAGAAAAATATTTAATAACTAAAATGTTCTAATCCGATGTTGTCTTGAAAAACTTAGAACAACATCGGTCTAAATCTTTCAAATAATATTTAACTCAAACCTTTACAAAAGAATTGATTATTGAATCAAATTCCCATCACTATCAACAAAATAAATTTCACCATAATTTAATTCTCTAATACCTTGCTCAATTTTAGCTTTATCACCAACAACAACCCAGACAAGTTTATCTGGTTGAATTACTTTATTTGTTGCTCTTTTCACATCATCCAAACTCAATTGTTGTAATTTAATTGGATACTTCTGATAGTAATCATCTGGCAAGTTGTATTTAACGATTGTAAAAATTGAACCCAAGACAGCTCTAATAGTTTCCCAGTTTCCAGGTAATGCTAAAACTTCATTTTGTTTATTCTTAATCAATTCTTCATCAGTTGGTGGTTTTGTTGTCTTAATCTGTTCAAGTTCTTTTTTAATTTCCATCATAGACTCTTTTGTTTTGTCAGTTTGAACAGAAGCATAAACAACAAATGGTCTTTGTCCTCTTGCACCCATTAAAAATGATGATGCACCATAGGACCAGTGTTTATCTTCTCTCAAATTCATATTTATTCTTGATGTAAAGGCTCCACCAAAAATTGTATTCATCATTTCAATTGCAATATCATCTGGATCATTGCTTGGAGGTGCAATGTGTCCTGCAAAAATTAATGATTGAAGTGAACCTGGTCTGTCAAGAATATAAACGACTGATTTTTCTTTATGACTTACTTCGCTAATATTTTTAACTGGAACATTGCCTGGCTTCCAACCATCAAAAAGTTTTTCAAGTTTTGGTAAGATTTCGACGAGTGTGATATCGCCAACTATTATAAGTGTTGAATTATTTGGTTTAAACCAGGTTTGATGAAATTTGATTAAATCTTCTCTTGTAATTTTCTTAACAGACTCTTCAGTTCCAGAACCGGTCATTGGATTTCCATAAGCGTGATTTTCACCATAAAGAATTTTTGGAAATACACGCAAAGCCATTGATGTTGGAGTAACTTTTTCTCTCTGAATCCCTGCCAATGTCTGAGCTTTCAAACGATTGAAATCTTCTTCGGGGAATGATGGATTTAAAATTACATCAGCAAAGATATCAAGGCTCTCATCAAGTTTATTTTTCAATGAAGAAAGAGAAACATAAGAGACATCAAGGTCGCTTCCACTTCCAAGTGATGCACCAAGTAATGCAAGTTCTTCACTAATCTGGAGTGCTGTCCTTCTCTTCGTACCCTCATCAAGCATCTCCATTGCAAGTCTACTAGTTCCTGGTAACGCAAATTGGTCTGCAGAATATCCTGCATCAACTACAAGATTAAAATTAACCACTGGAATAGAGTGTCTCTCAGCAAGAATAATTTTTAATCCATTATTCAATTGAGCTTTTTGTAATTCGGGAAATTTAATTTCAGGAGCTGGTCCTGGTTCTGGTAATTTTGTTCTATCAACATCTGTAGGAATTGATTTCAATTCTGGATAAGGATGAACTTCTAAAATGTAAACACCATCACTTAACCACTTATTAGCAACTTCTTTCAAATTCTTAGTAGTTGCATTTCGTACCCAATTCAAAACTTTTTTATAGTAATCGGGTGAGCCGCCATATACTTGATTTTGTGCCAAGATATCACTCTTCCCTCCAAATCCACCAATTCTTTCAATACCTCTTATGAACGATGCTTCATATTGAGTTTTTACTCTCTCAAGTTCTTTTTCAGATGGTCCTTCTTTTAAGAATTTATTTAACTCATCATCAAGTGATTTTTCAACTTTTTGCAAATCCACACCAGGTTTAGCGGTTGCAATAATCATAAATTGACTACTAATTTCTCCGGGAGATGCATAAACCTGAACGCTTGTGCAAATCTGTTCATCGTAAACCAATCTTTTATACATTCTTGATGTTTTCCCACTGCCAAGAACATCACTAACTAAATCAAGATAAGTTAATTCTTCCGTCCCCCATTGTGGAATGTTCCATACCTTATAAATTCTTGCCTGCGGGACACGGTCCTGCATTATTTCCCGCTTTGTTCCTGTCATCTTTGCAATCCATACTTGATGTTTGGCAACTGGTGGACCTGGTGGAATACTTCCAAAATATTTTTTTACTTTTTCATAAACTTCTTGTGTATTTACATCACCTGCAATTACAAGCACAGCATTGTTTGGTCCATAATAAGTTTTAAACCACTCGTGAACATCTTCAAGAGTTGCAGCATTTAAGTCTTCCATTGAACCTATTACTGTCCAAGAATAAGGATGTCCAGCTGGATAAGTTCCTTTTGAAATTAATTCCCACACTTTACCGTAAGGTTGATTTTCGCTCTGCCTTTTCTCGTTTTGAACTACACCTCTTTGTTCATCCAATTTTGCTTGAGTAACAGCACCGAGCAAATGCCCCATTCTATCTGATTCCATCCACAATACAATATCGAGTGCAGACTTTGGAACATTCTGAAAATAATTCGTTCTATCTTCATTTGTAGTTCCATTCAAATCAGTTGCGCCTATTCTTTCCATCGCCTGAAAGTAGTCATCATCAAAATTTTCGCTTCCGTTAAACATCAAATGCTCAAACAAATGAGCGAAACCAGTCTTGCCCGGTTTTTCATTTTTTGAACCTACATGATACCATACATTTACTGCAACGATAGGTGCTTTATGGTCTTCGTGAACAATTAATGTTAAGCCATTATCTAAAACGAATTTGGTATAAGGAATATCGATGTTCAGTTGCATATCTTTTCCCTTCTTTTGTCCATTGATATTTACAACAAAGGTTATTAACAAAGTTACAGAAAGTAAAATTTTTAGACATTTCATTTTTCTACCCTCATTTTATTTTGGATTTATAAAAATAATTGAAAATAAAAATGTTTTATGTTGATATAATTCTTACAAATCAGAAACTGAATCAACTCCCTCCGGCATTGGCAAATAAAATCTTACTGCACGAACTGTTCCATCTTTCTTAACAACTCGTTCAACTTTTTTCTTAATTAATATACTGTGTTCAATATGAACATCATCTTCGACAATAGTTCCGAATAGGTAACTTGTTCCTTTAATCAAAACATTTTTTCCAATTCGAAGTGGATACTCGTCGCTTCCAGTCATATTCACACTAGATTCAATTCTCGAATTATCTCCAATGATAATATTTCCTTTGATAATATCGCCCCAAAGAATTTCAACATTATCACCAATTCTAAATTCTTGATGCGGAAAAGTTGAAAGCAATGCATTCTCCCATACTTTTACATTTTTACCAAAAATTACATTTCCATCAACAAAAACATTCTTCTTAAGTTCAACTCCATAATTCAGCTTTACATTTTTTCCAATGTGAACTCCTTTTCCAATTTTTATGTCGAGTGGAATTCCTTTTTTGTCCATCTCAAGGATTTGTTCAATAACTTCATCTGCGATAAAGAAATCGTCTGGGTCATCTATTTCGATAATATCTTTAAGTTTATTGTAAGCTTTTGCTCGAGCAATTGCTTCCATTTCTTTGAGAACACTTTTCACATTAAATCCTAACACAACACTTTGGTCATCTGGCGAGACAGCTTTTACTTTTAATCTATTTTGATTAAAGATTGAAATCAAATCGGTAATGTAAATTTCGCCCTGAACATTGTCACTTTTGATTTTATTTATATGCTCATTAAGTGCTTTAAATTTTACAGCATAAACGCCAGCATTAAATTCATTAATCTTAAGTAACTCTTCTTTTGTAAAGGAGTATATTTTTCCTTTGTAAGTTACTTCGTAAGGTTTATCATCATTTAGATTCAAAATATCTTTCTGTTCCATTATTTCAATTACACTTCCAAAATCTTCACCAGCGTCATTTCCAAATTTATCTTTATGTGGAACACGAATTATCCTTCCGTAATAATTTTTTCTGTAATCGCCCTCATAAATACCGGTCATCACGACCATATCACAATTTAATTTTTTAAAATCCTGATGAAACTTTTTCACAGTTTCTTTATCGAGCAAACCCATATCACCAGGAAAAATATAAACATCTCCATCAAAGTTGATTTTTTTCAAAGGCTCCATACCAACTCTCACTGCATCACCAGTTCCATTCTGAAATTCCTGATAAGCAAAAGTAGTTTGAGATTTTTTACCGATTGTTTTAATCACATCTTCAGCTTTAATACCAACAACCATAACAATATTTGGATTTTCGAGTCCCTCAACTGCTGCTTTATGAACTCGGACTGCAGTTGGCTCACCCCATATTTTATGAAGCATCTTAGAGATATTTGATTTGATTCTCTTGCCATGCCCAGCAGCAAGTATTATAACAGCTTCTTTTATATCTGAATTTAAGTTATCGCAATATTGGTCAATAACTTGTTGAATATCCACACTACTCTCCTTTTTTTATTTTTTATTGTTCAAATATATGAAGCATTAAAGTTTAAGAGAAAATAATTCGAGAAATTATCGCGAAAAAATTTCATAAAAAAATTTATTCACTTTGAGGCAATTAATGATATGTATGTTGGATAAAATTTTAAATTGTGGTTCAAACAAAATAGATGCACAGAAGAATCTTTCATAGTAATTAACATAAAATCAAAGAATTAATTCATTGTCTTAAATCAAAACAAATCTCAGATTAATACATCCTTACAGCCAAAATCCACAAAAAACTTTAAAATTTTAATGTTTTCGCTCTGGTAAGTTCATTGCATACTTATCAAAAAATGATGAAAAGGAGCTAAATATGAACAAAATTAATACACTTTCGATTTTTGGCTTGATACTAGTGATTTTATTAACAAATCTTTTTGTTGAAGAAATTTTTGGTCAGATTAAATCCCCAAATAAACCTGAAGATTATACTAGTATTGCCAAAATTACATCAACCGCAGAAGGTAAAAATATAACTTATATAAATCCATACACAAATAACTCACAAACAACCTTTGCGGGAACATTTAACGGAACACTCAATTCACAGAGCAGAAAATTTTATTGCATTGATTTACAATATGGACTTGTTTACAACGAAGATTACTGGGATGAAGGGACTACTTCTTCAGAAGTTACATATATTTTGAATAATTATTATCCATACAAGAATTCTTATCCTGGAATGCTCTCCGATATAAATAGAGAAGCTGCTGCAATACAAGCAGCAATCTGGCATTTTACTGATGGTGTAAATGTAAACACAATCTCTAATGACAATACTGTTAAAACGAGAGCATTACAGATTGTTAATGACGCAATTGCCAATCACAATAATGTCAAACCTGTCAATACTCTGCTAATTGTTCTAACTTCTAACTCATACCCAGTTGGGACGCCAGTTCAATTTTATGTTTTTGCTTTCGATATAAATAGTGACCCAGTTCCAAATGCTGTTATCAATTTAAGCACATCCGCAGGAAATTTGAGCACCAATTCGGTTACTACAGATATTAATGGTCAGGGCGGTCCAATAACATTAACATTTGTTGGTACAGGTTCTGCCATAATCAGTGCAACATCTGTAGTTACAATTCCGCAAGGAACCAGATATGTTCACAAATTAAACCCGACTGGAAAACAAAAACTTGTTTTAGCAACACCAGCAGTAGACACTAAACAAGTTCAGGATACCATCACTTGGTATACTCCTCAAGTTTGCGACTTAACAGGTTATGTAACTTACACTCAAGGTGGATGGGGAAGCCCATCCTCAAGTGTACCAGGTAAATTGCGTGATATGCATTTTTCTACTGTATTTCCAACAGGACTTGTAGTTGGAAGTAATTATACTTTAACTCTTACAAGTGCTTTAGCTGTTAAAAACTTTTTGCCTCAAGGCGGAACAGCTGGACCGCTTAATCAAAATTATGTTGATCCATTAACAACAAGTGCGGGTGTATTAGCTGGACAAGTTGTAGCCTTGAAATTAAATGTAATGTTTAATCAAGCTGGTTATCTTGGTTCTAATCCTTTTCCACTTGGCAATCTAGTTATAACAACGGGACCTTTTACAGGCTGGACTGTAAATCAATTCCTCTCTTTTGCTGAACAAGCTTTAGGCGGTGGTTCTACAAGTGGATATACATTCAGTGATATAAATAATACCGCAACCGCTATTAATGAAAACTTCAATGGTGGCAAAGTTAACAATGGTTTTCTTGATTGTCCCGATAATGTCTATGGGAAAATAGGTGACTTCGTATGGTTTGATACTAATGAAAATGGAATTCAAGATTTTGGTGAAAATGGAATACAAGGAGTTCTTGTTAAGCTTTATACCTGTAATGATGTTTTAGTTGATTCAGTTTATACAGATGCAAGTGGAAAATATGAATTCCAGAATGTTGTACCGGGAAATTACTATGTAAAATTTGAATTGCCGGCTGGTTATCAATTCACATCTAAAGATGCTGGAAGTGATGATCAGCTCGACTCTGACGCCGATGTAATGACAGGCAAAACTGATTGCTTCACTCTCAATCCAGGCGAAACTAACAACTCCATTGATGCAGGTATGTTCTACCTCAAAGCATCAATCGGTGACTATGTCTGGTTTGACTTCAATGAAAATGGAATTCAAGATAATGGTGAAGTCGGTATTAAAGATGTTGTCGTAAAA
>Ga0209809_1000719_pt1 | contig 29076 bp, 22 predicted proteins | sample YNPMSTMetaG_FD_186172 | JGI IMG/M metagenome (GOLD analysis project Ga0209809, IMG submission 186172) | Anoxygenic and chlorotrophic microbial mat microbial communities from Yellowstone National Park, USA - YNP MS-T MetaG (SPAdes) (version 2) ...
GAGCAGGTGCCTTACCTTCCGACGGCGCTCACCGCCGCACGCGGTAGAACTGCCGAGTGTTCGTGACCGGGAATTCGCTTCCTGACACGGCTCCGGTCACTTCTGCCCACGGACCCGTCACCTCCGGCGCACTTTCCAGTCTGCCTCCGCCCTCCCAGGTGATGCGAACCCTTTGCCCGACCAGGCTGATGTAAATGCGGATCGCTTCCGGCAATGGCTCAAAGTAGAACGTACCCGCCGCATAGCGGTTCGGCGGTCCGGTGTCAGGCGTGGCCGGAAACTGGCCCGCCGGGCCATACCGTCCAGAGCCCACAAACAAGAGGGAGCCGCCGCCGAAAACCTGCAGCTCCGACACGTTCGCTGAGTTGCTAAAGTAGGGTTCCAAGTCTCCGTAGCCGGAAACCGCAATGGTCCCCTTGAAACCAGCAGGCAACACCAGCGGGTCCGGCAATGGCTTGAAACGACTACTGTCGCGCAACGTTCCCGGGTTTTCGGGGGTAAAGCTCAGCGTGGCCACCGGCTCCCGGGTATCCCGATTGTACAGCACGGCGGTCAGGGCTTGCCCCAGGCCATCCGCCCCGTTGTCAAACACGCCCAGTTCCGTAATCCGCACCGGACGCGCCACGTCAAAGTCCATGCCCAAGGACCCTGGAAAAGTCCCGATACCTGTCACTCCCACAGATACAATGTACGCCACCCCTGCCAGCCGTGGGTTGGGAGTCGACCGCACCAGGTTCGAGTCCCGGCTTTCCTGGCCGCCTTCGGCCACGGCACGGATGAAGTAGAACACTTCAATGCCATTCGGCAGGCCCGTGTCACGATAGGTAGTGGTCGCCGTCTCGGCGACCTGGGTGAATGGCCCAGTGGCCTCGGTGGCGCGGTACACGCGATACTTCACCGCCGGCAATGGATTGGTAACCGCATCCCAGTACAAGGTCACGGCAGCGTCCTCGTACGGCACGACCACGTGTAACGTCGGCCGGCCGGGCCGGGCCGGGGGCAGCACCTCGTACTCGAACGTGCCGGCGGCGAACCGGGCGGCCGGTCCCTGATCGATGGTGCTGGGGAACACCCCCGGACTCACCGCCCAGCGGCTGGACCCGACGAAACGAATCGATCCGTTGCCGTCATACAAGGTCCAAATGATGCGATTGGTGTCTCCATGCGAGTTGAGGAGACGTTCCTCCTCGCCGTAACCATCGGCCTGTATCACCCCTTGGAACCCCTCCTCCAATCGCAAGGGAGACTCTAGCGCCTTGAACCGCATCCCTTCGATGAGCACCCCTTCGCCCGGAGCGAACAACACCTCGGCCAACACCTCCTCAGTTTCTCGATTGTAAATTCGCGCCGCCAACGGTCGTTTCAAACCGTCCGCGTTATCGTCAAACACACCCAAACGCTTGACAATGATCGGATTCTCGACGTCAAAGTCGAGGCCGAGCGACCCGCCAAAGGCTTGATTGCCCGCAGCAGCCGGAACGAAGTAGGCAATGAGGTGATTGGGCGCCAACACGTAGGGCGCCGCGCACCTCACGTCCGAATCCGGACCCACCTTTCCCGTGGCTGAGACCGCTCGCACCACGTAACAGACATCAACGCCATTGGTCAGGCCGCCGTCCAGGTAACTGGTCCCCTCCACCTCGGCAATCTGCTCCCACGGGCCCATACTCCCGGCCGCGCGCAGGACCCGATATCGGGCCGCGGGTAGTGGAGCGGTTACCGGTGTCCAGGTCAAAACGACCTGCCCATCGCCCGGCTTGGCAGTCACCACGGCCCTTCCGGGCAGCAGCGGCGGCGTGGTCTCGAACTCGAAGGTGCCGGCCGCATACCGCGCAGCCGGCCCTTCATCCACCGTGCCCGGGAACGTTCCCGGCCACAGCCCCCACCGGCTCGAACCCACGAATGCCAGCGAGCCATGGCCATCCTGAGTGGTCCACACAATGTTGGCCGGGTTACCGAAGCCATTTCGCAACTGTTCCGTGGCCCCGTAACCCTCGGCAGTGATCGTGCCTTGAAAGCCGATCTCCAGCCGAATGGGCTCCGGCAGCGGCTTGAAGCGGCTGCCCCCGATCAGCTCGCCCGGATCCTCAGGCGTGAACTCAACAGCTGCCAATTCGGTCTGCGTCGCCCGGTCCCAAAGCCGCGCAATGAGTGTCAGGTTGAGTCCGTCCGAGCCGTCATCGAACACACCCAGTTTCGTGATCAATACGGGGTTCTGGACGTCGAAGTCCATGCCAAGCACACCGCCAAAGTTTTGGTTGCCCGTCGTGCCGGCCGGCACCAGATAAGCGATGAACCGGTCTTGCCCCCGGACCGACAGCAAGCCTGCCGGTGCCAGGATCATCGTGATTGCAGCAACGGTCGTGGCTATCCATCCGCGCGACCGCCAATGCACACGCCTTGCAGGCATACCGGGACAATCCTCAGAGGCTGGGCCCGAACCGGATGCAGCCGTCACGGTGTTCAGGGTTTCTCTCGGGGTTTCATGGGTTTGGAGTTTCATGGTTTGTGGGGTTGTTTGAGGTTGCAGGTTTCTTGTGGGTCCTCGAGAAAGGTCGAGCATCACAAAGGGTTTGCCGGGGGCGGTCGATCGGTATCCCAGCCTTCGTAACTGTGATTTCGCCACCAGTCTGTTTCCCGTGGGTTACCGACAAGTCTCCGGGCACTGTTATCGGCCATGACCACATTCATGCCCAGTCGATGCGGCATGTTCTGCGCCCGGTGGTAGGGAATCTCCCAGACCAACACCGCCTTGGTGGGATTCTTCACATCGCTGGCTTTTCGCCCGCTGATGGGCTTGTCTAAGGCATAGTTCTGACGCCAAGGGTCGAAGTAGATGTGTGACCACACATAGGTCACGCCATCGTTGAAAAAGAAAAACTCCCGACTGAACACGTCGTCATTGGAACCTCGGACCACGATCCGACCTCTCAGACTCGAAGGACAAGCGAACAGCCCACGGCTGGGCCGGTATTGAGCTGGATCCGGAGTGGTGGGGCGGGCGGTGTTGGGCCCCAGATAGGGCTCGAACATCTCCGGCATCCACTTGTCCCCAATCCGGTAGTGATCTGGCCCCCAAGCCCTGCCCCAGTTGAGCATGCGAGCGATCCGATCGGCAAAATCCTGGGCGTACAGGCTGGAGGCCAACCCGATTTGTCGGACGTTGTTCAGGCAGTAGACCTGGTCAGCCTTGCTCCGGGCCCGAGCGAGCACCGGCAAGAGCATGCCTGCCAAAATGGCCACAATAGCGATGACCACCAACAGCTCAATCAAGGTAAACCCGCACCGGACTGTTTCCGCCGGTTTGGTGGGGCCCCAGTGCTTACCCGCCTTGAGGACAACCATTTTCATGAGGGGAGGATTGAAACGTTTACCATACTGATCGGTATGGTCATGCGCAGCCGAAACCTGGGTTGAGAATGCATGGATCGTCACGCCACCGTCAGAACAGATTTGAATCCAAGGATTTCCTTCAAACCGGCCAGTATCCGTTCTTCCTCGGCCGGCGCGCAGATCTCAGGCTCGAAAAGCGCCCGCAATTTGATGCCTTCCATGGCGGCCAGCATCAGATTCACTGCCTGCTCCGGATCGGCTACGCGTACCACCCCGGCCAAAGCGGCAGCTCGCACCAGCCCGATGTAAAACTCACGGACGCTGTCGTAGAACTGCTGCCAACCGCGCCGCACCTCGGGGTCATGAACAGACCACCGGAAAATCTCCATGGTAAACACGCGGTTGGCGTGGTCCAGCAGACAGGTCCGCACGGCCACCCGGAGGGTGTGTTCCAAACGCTCGCTGGGGTCGGTCAGTGTGGCCAGCTCCTCGTTGATCCGCCGCTGGTAGGTGCGGTAGTAGTGCGCACAGGCGGCCAGGATCAAATCCCGCTTCGAACGAAAATGCCAGTAGAGGCTTCCCTTCGTGACACCGGCGCGCGCCGCGACCTGGTCCAGGTTCACCCCGTCAAATCCCTTCTCCGCAAATAGGGCAAAAGCACTGGCGGCCAGCTCCGCCGGTTTGGACGGGTATCTCGGCGCGCGGTGACCCCGGACCTTCATGCGGCCTAACAATACTGATCAGTATAGTTTTTGTCAACAAAAATGTTTTCCACCCAAAAAACCCGACCGCCTTTAGCAGAAGCCCCACCCACCATCCGCCGCCCGGAGCGACCCCGGCTCAACAACAGAAGCCCTCAACGTCAGTCAAGCGGTGCAGTTCAGTTTTTCGGCCAGGGCAGGCCGAGAAGCGGGCGAACCCAAGCGTCACATCCACGAGGGAAAGAAAAAGCGCACAAAACGATCCACTCCATCCATGGTCCAAGGAAGGCGCCACGGCCTGGAGCTTGGCCAAGGCACTACAGGCAGCCGCCGGACTCTCTGCTGGCTCTGCCCGTGTGCATCAGGCCGCACAAAGGCAGGACGGCCCAGAAGTCCTCCCTCCAACCCGAAAAGCCAGCGGGCCGGGTTCCTCCCTAGCGAAAGCCTTCGATTGGTCGGGCGCCTGTCAGCCCGGCCCCAGCAGCCATGGAGCCAGCGCCGTCAGGCGGCCGACCGTTTGCCAACTCCCCTCAGTGTGGGGGCCTCGGCTTCTTGTCCAACCAGCATGGGCAAGTGCTGTGATCCTCCCGTATCCCACTCCTGTCGTGCGAGCTCCCTACCGCGGCTTTGAGCCTGCCTCATGTGTCCCTTGGCCGTGAAGAGCGTCCCTGGTGGGCGGATTTCGGAAAGCGAGAAGCAGGGCAGCGCCTCATGCCTTTGCTCTGAAACGCCGGATCGGACCTTTCCACAGTTAGGCCTAGCTAATTTCCCGCGGAGGTTTGAACCGGATCAAGTTGTGCGACCCCGTTCGAGCGGCGGGATCGGGCAAACCGGTTCTGCCTTGGCTGCGAGGCCGCAGGTAGACCAGGTATCCCGAGGCTGTGGAGAGGCCCGGGTAGCCGGGGTTCTCTGCCAGAGCAGGCGTCCACGCCGCCCTGTGCGAGACAAACAGCCTTCTGGGATTGAATCTGCGCGTGGGCTTCGCTCCTGCCGCCGAAGTCATGCGCCCTGATTCAGGGCCACTGCCAGGTCAGACTGACCCAGGCCAAGTGAGCCAGCACATCGTTGGACCCGCCGGCCGTGGGCTCGTCGTACTTCCAGAGTCCATACCGCACCTGAACGATGAGGTCGTCGCGGCATCGCCGCCGAATGCTCACGGTAGCCAGTTGTTCGCGCCACAGCGTGCCCAGCGGCAGTGCTGTCTCGGGCAAATCCCGGTGGAAATCGCTCATGGCCCACTGATACTGGAACTCGAGGTCGGTTCGCTCATTCCAGTGCCATTGGCCCAGACCCTGGAGTTGATAGGTCCGACCGGCCCAAGTGGGCAACGTCCAGTTGTCGTCCAGCGCACTGCGGGTGCGACTCTCCTGCAACGCCCCGTGGAGTCGGAACGACCAGCGCGCTGCCGGTCGGAAGCCGAGCTGCAAGGCGTACGTGTGGACATCGGAGGCCTCGCCCAGAATGCGCGTACCCGGAGTGTAAAACCCCGGCACGAGTTCGAAGGTGTCGGGGTCGAAACCCTCCAAAGCATCGGTGGCCGTATGCGACGTGGAGCGGAGGTAACGGTAGAGCGCTGCCAGACGCAGCCGCAAGGAAGGTTGCCAGGCCAGGCGCAGTTCCACTTGATCACTGCGCAATTCCCGGTCTCGTAGGAAAGCCGAATAGCTCGGGTTCGGGAAGGTTCCGAAGTCGGTGGGAATCAGGTCGACACGGTGATCGTATTCCGTGTGCCTCTGGCGATGGCGGTAACTGGCACCCAAGCGAACGCCGCTCCATGGCGTAACCTCTGCGCCGACTCGGCCATCCCAAGCTCGCCCCGTGGCCATGGTGTCTCGACGGAACTCGGGTGCACCGCCCAGTTGTTCCTCGAAATGCTCGATGGATTCCTGTTCGGCCCGGGCTTCCGCGAAAAGGACCGCATGCCGCAGCCGCTGGTACCGAAGGCTGATCACTTCCGTAAGGGCAAAACGGTCCCGGGCGCTTTCCTGCGACGCCTCCTGCACAAACCAGTCGCCCGGGGTAAACTCGTACTCAAAGAAAGGTCGGCCCAAGCCGTGCTGTCGGGTCCAGTCCGTCTGCAATCCGGCCGCAAGTACCCAACCAAACCCCGGTTCAGCGATGAGATTGGCGTTGCCGGCGTGGCCGGTCTGCTTCAGCAGGATGGAAGGGCTGCGCCAACGTCGGGCCATGCCGGGGGCCAGCGCCAGAGGAGTCTCTTCCAGTTGAAATTGCCCGTCTGCGTCATGACGGCTGTAAAGGTAACCGCCCGTGGCCCGCAACCACGGTCGCAACGGACGCTCGAACCGAAATGCGTTGGCCGCTTGAAAGCTCTCCTGACGCTGACGGACCTCGGCCAGAAAGCGCGCGTCGCTTTCCGGAGGGCTGAACAGCACGTTGGTACGACGGGCGCTGGATTCACTCCACTGGATGCGCAGCTCGTCTTCCCACTGCCAACCGGCCATCTCGTGACGCACATGAAAGCGCAGAATGTGGGCGTCCTCGTCGAGAGACAAAAAGGCCGGCCACAGTAACCGGCGGATTCCAGGATCGGGGCCAGCCGACCATGAAGTGAGGCTCCGGGTGCCTTCTCGGTACGAATGCTCGTAGCCCAAACTCATATGCGGCCAGTCGGGCCGGTCCAGCCCCAGCTCGATCCAAGACCGACCAATGTCCAAGACGGGCGCATGATCCAACACCCCGACGGGTTGGCCGGGGGCCCAAGGCCATAGGCCCCGGTCCAAGTCATAACGACGGTACTCGCTGACGCCTGCCCGCAGCCATCCCCATTGGGGAAGCCTGCCCTCGATCTGGAGCAACCCATCGTCGCGCAACGCGCGAGCTTGCAAGCTTAACCGTAGACCCTCCGGCGGCTCGTGAGCCCAAAACAGACTTTCCAAGCCGCCGTTCCAACCCGAGGGCTGTTGCCACCACGCACGGCCGATGCTAGCCGGACCCGAGCCGCCCCACCACCCCATGCCCAGCGTCAGTTCCACGCGATCGGATTTAGCTCCAGGGGACGTTGCCCACGGCAGTCCCTGATCGATCCAAGCACGCAGCAGTCCGACCTCCTCGGGAGTCAGCCGCAGTGCCTTGCCCTCGGGCGGCATCCACAAATCTTCCGGTACACCGGGCAGCCGCGCAACAACGTGGATCAGCCGGCTGGCTGCGCTGTTGCTGATCACCACCACCGGCCCACTGTCAGCCCCCCGTAACCAGTGCTCCCGCGTGTCCAAGCGCAGGCCACCGCGCGGACGCTCAGGGCCGTGACACCGAAGACAGGAGCGTTCCAGAATGGGCTGGATCTGCCGGAGAAAATCCACAGCATGCGAAGCCGGCGGAGGCAAGGCCCCAAGATCCGGAACCACGGATTCTGCACCCGGCAACTCCATCGCCAGATGCATCACCCAAGCCACCAGCACCCCGCCAAGCGCCGACCACCGCAAGGGACAACCCCCCGCAAGGTTTCGCCCAGCGGATCTTTCCGAGCATGTCCGGATGCCCCCTCTCATGTCAGTAAAGCAGGCGCGGGTGAACGTCGGATCCATGAACCGCCGTGTGGCAACCCGCACTCCAACAAGAACCCATTCGCAGCCGATCCGTGTGATCCACTTGCCCGATGAAGATCCGCCCGGATGCCACCCCGGGTCCAGGGGTCTGCAGATGGCATTTCAAACAGAGATGGTTGTCCCGTTCCGTCAGCAACGCCGGGTGCGGAGAACCGTGCGGCTGATGACATACCGTGCAGCCCTCGCGCAAGGCCTCGTGTTCGAACACCACGGACCGGCTTTGCCGCGGATGGCAGCCCGCACAGGTCTCGTTCAAACGTGCCCAGCCAAGCCCACCCGCCGCCTTGGTCATGTCCATCCCGTGAGGATCATGGCAGGCACTACAGGTCATGCGCCCCTCCAACACCGGATGGCGGGAGGGAAACCTGAACTGACCCTCCACTTCGAAATGACACTCCAGACAAATCCGCGGCTCGCGGTCCGGATTCCGGATAAACCGCCCTCGCCCCCCTCCAGCCGCCACATGCAAACTTCCCGGCCCGTGACACGCCTCGCATGTAGCGGAGTGGTGCGTGCCGGGCACCACCAGGTCCACGCGGGCATGAGGATTCAAAGGGAATGTGCCTGCATACTGTCCGTGACAATCCAAACACACCGGATTACCCACGAAGGTCGCCCCCTCGATGGCCGGTGGCCTTACCACAGTCACCGGCCCTGGTGAAGTACACGAAAGCCACAGCACCCCGCAAACCGCCCCGGCCCCGCAAAGACTCAGGATTCGCCCGAGACGGGCAGCCCTCCGATCCTCATCCGCTCGACCGGCCGCAGGTCCGCCGCTCGGTACGGCATCCGGGGCAGGATGCTCATGCATGGGGCGAATCTGCGCCACCAATCTTGCTTATGTCAACGACGCAGGAAAGAGGTTCACCGCAACCTGATGCCAGACAATCGTGGCCCTGCCCACCGACTCTCTCGGTTCCCCCCGCCCAAAACGCTACGAATCACACCGGCAAGGCCCAGAAGTCGGCGGATGGAGCCGCGTGGGGGCCAACAGGCGGTCAGTCCCGTCACAGATCCAAGATCCCGGATGCACCGCCCCGCCAGCCGGTAACCGCCGGCCGCTCTGGACTCCGGCAAGGGGGGTACCTCTGCGCCACACCTTTCCTCCATGCCAGAGCCGTACCCGGCCAACCCGGAAAGACCCGCGGGAACCTGCCCCCACCCGTACCCGCTGCAAGAGCCAGGTGCTCCGCTACGCTTCGGAATGAAGTGGGCCCAGGTGATGAACCATTAACTGAGCACCGGCCACCGAAAGGTCGAAGTCAGCTCCACCCGCCGCCCCGTGGCGGCCGACTCGCGCGCCGCTGTGATAATTTCCAACACGTGCAGGGCATGCTCGGCCGTGACGAGCAGGTCCCGCCCCGTAGCCAGACATTCTGCCGCCAGCGCGGCGCCCTGTTGCCAACGATACCCTTGTGCATCCGTGGCGTGACGACGCAGCTCCGGTTGCTCGCGCGTCGCCAAGTCCACCCCCAGCGGTTCCCAATCGTATCCCACCAGGCCCATGTAACCCTGTGTGCCCACCACCCAAAGGGTGTGCCGCGTGTCGCCGCGACCTTCGTGGCCATGGGGATTGAAATAGTTGAAACCGGATTGCACGTGCGACAGGACACCCTGGCCGTGATCGAGCAAAAGCATCGCATTGTCCTCGGCCTCGACTCGGATCCGACGCTTGTCTTCCACGATACGCTCGGGCGTGAGGATGCTCGGCATGGCCATGACACTACGAACCGGTCCCAGTAACCCCGTCACAGTGGTAAGGTTGTAGACCGCCAGGTCCGGCAACGAGCCACCGAGCTTTTCGTAAAAGAAAGCGGACCACGTGGGCCCCTCATGACCGTAGGAAGCATGCGCGGCGGCGACCCGCCCCAGCCGACCTTCCCTCAGAACCCGGGCCATGAAGGCAAACTGCGGACCTTGCACCGTGATAGGCGCCGCCCAGAGCCGACACCCTTTCTGCCGGGCCAGCCGCAGCAAGTCCTGTCCGGCAGCCAGGCTATTGGCCAGGGGCTTCTCGCTCCACACATGCTTGCCTGCCTCCAGAGCTCGGTGGTTGATCGCCTCGTGCGCCTGCATGTCCGTCAAGTTGACCAGAAACTCAAAAGGTTCGCCGGCCAACATGGACTCCAGATCCGCGGAAACATGCGGGACGTTGAACCGCTCGGCTTGACGTCGCGCGCGCTCCGGCCTGATGTCACACAAACTGACGAGCTCGACGAGGCGACTTCCGACCAGTATCGGCAGATAGGCATGGGACACACTGCCGCAACGGATAATGCCCGTGCGAACGCGACGTGGCTTCGGCTCCCCGCTCTGCGCCTTCCACTGCCCCCAAGCCAGGGCCAACCCGGCCCCCAAGGCAAGCCGACCAAACTCACGCCGGGAACATGGATCATCCGTACGAGGGAAGGGGCCGCAACGAGATACGGAGCTGGGATTCGATGCAGAGCCACTTGGCATGCCCCCGCACGCGCCCGCAGCAGAACTGTCTCGATGAGGAGGGACGTTGGTGCTTGTGCTCATGGTTTGGGACGGCCCCCCGGTGTGAAAAACCGCCCTCGGAGTTTCAACCTCCAAGATTTAAGACCTGCGCAGCCGACGGGTCAGGTTCCTGCAAAGCTCAGCACCCTACGCCGGCGGTTTGGGCCGCCGTGAAAACCTGACCATCGTCGCAAGCAGTGGTGTCAGGGCTACACCCGCGGCTCCACGGTTCACCTACTTCGTAACCAACACCGGCTTCATAATCCTTGCACCCGAATCACCCTTGGTTTTGAGGGGTTTCCACTGCCGGATTCAGGCTGCCCCAGCCCTACGGGCATGAAAAACCCAGAGCCTGACGATCTGTGGAGTGGAGCAGAGAAGGCGACAGACTGGCTCTGCCGGGTGCCTCCCGCTGCAAGTCCTCGGACCTTGCTGCCGGAGGCGACACGCATCCCGCCCGCACTCACCAAGCCTCAGCCCCCTCACAATCGACCGGTCAGAGCCACCCGAATGGCCAAAGGCTCCGCCGGATGAAAGTGCACGTCCGGCACGCCGGCAGCCGGTTCCCCGGGCAGGCGCGAAATGTAGTAGTAGTCGATATCGTTGTGCCGACGGTCGAGGAGGTTGAACACCTGCACCGACAGGCTCCAGGTCCTGCTGAGTCGGTAGCCCACCTCCGCACTGACCAGGGCCGTGGCATCGGACCGAACCGAGTTATCCTCGATCAGCGGACGAGGACCGAAGTACCGCAAACGCAGGCTGCCAAAGAACCGGCCCGCTTCCGGCACCGTCAAACCTGCGGCCACAACCCATTCCGGTGCTCCCGGGATATGGTGGCCGGCAGGGTCGTCATCCCGAAACCGTGCGTGAGACCAAGACACGTCCAGATCGCAGACCAACCACGGGAAGATCGTGTAATAATTGGCCCATTCGACGCCCCACCGGCGGCTGGGTCGGCCGGCCTCCGTTGTCCCGGCATCGCCCAAAAACAACAGTTCGCTCTCGATGTCCAGCAACCAGAGGGTCAGGGAACTTTGAAGCCCCGGAATCCACGTGGAACGCACACCCACTTCCGCCCCGCGCGTGGGCACCAAGGGATCGACCGGCCTCACGGCGTCGCCGGTGCTTGGATCCACGCGGGCGGTGGCACCACGCCCGTCGTTGCTATGGAAACCAAGGCCGGCGTTCCCATAGAACTCCGTGCGCGCCCAGGGGCCGAACACCAGACCCAGTTTGGGGCTCCACAAGGCATCGGATTCACTCCCGCTGTTTGCTGGCCGATCGCTTTCCACATCGTAAAACCCAGCGTCCAGCCGCAGGCCGGTGTACGTGCGCAGCCAATCCAGCCATTGCTGTCGGTGGTACACATACGGCCCCACTCCCACCTGCGTGATTCGGTCCGTTCGCACCGTGTCCCAACGCCGTCGGCTCTGGGTCCGATGCAACCCATTGCGGATGAAATCCGCACGCAAATCCACGCCCAACCCGGCTTCGGTCCGTTCCCACGACCACGTTTGCTCGGCCTTTCCACCCATGACCCACCGGCGGTCGGCCTGCTCGAACTGGTCGCCCCGATCCGGATTTTCGAGGAAGTACGTGAAGTTGGAGAACAGGTCCAGGTCGTAGTAGAACGCGTAACCCATGGCACGGGTCTGACCGGTGCCGTACTGGCGCGCCCAATGGGCAAGCAGGTTGAATCGCTGGGACTCGCCGCCGCAGCTCGGATCCACGCTGTTCCATCGGCTGAAGGCCGGTCCCACGGCCCGCCGCGGAATCTGATCGGTCGCGTCCCACTCCCCTCGATAACCGGTGCCCATGAGGCTCCATCGGGTGCCGTCGCGTTCGCCCGACCATCGCACTACGGCGTTGCCCTTGAAAAAATGCTCCGGATGCGTCCAAGGACCATCGTTGTACTGTGCCTCCACCGCGTACAACCAATCGCCCGGGCCCGCAGTAACCGAGTCGGCCCACAAGCCCCGCCAGTAGTTGAAACTCCCACCTTCCAGCCGAAGCAGGCCCTCCGGCAGCCGCCGGCGGTACCGTAACTCCGCCGCACCCGCCGAAGAAAAGTCCCCCAAATCCGCAAAATACGGACCCTTCCGAAACTCGATGTGGTCAATGAGCTCCGGCACAATGGGGTTGAGATCCAGGTAGCCCTGACCATGCGCGTGCGTCGGCAGGTTCAACGGCATGCCTTCCAGACTGGCCGCAAAGTCCGTCCCGTGATCCAAATTGAACCCACGCAGATAATACTGATTGGCCTTGCCCGCGCCGCTGTGTTGCGAGGCAATGAGGCCCGGCACAGTCTCGAGCACCTCGCCCGGACGCAACCTGGGCCGGCGTTCCAGCTGTGCTGCACCCACGTAGCCCACGCTTGCCGCGTCCGCCACCCCGACCAGGTCGTCCGCCCGACCCGTGACAATCACCGGGGGCATCAGTCCCACCAAAGGCGGCGGTTGGCTTCTCGCAGGGCCGGGCGCTAACCCAAGAGAAACCCAAAGCCAGAAGAAAACGACCCGACCGGGAAGAACGGGGCAGCCACGCATCCACCAAAGCATGGAACCGTTGGGGCAACCAACCCTGACCGGGCCGAAGCGGCTGCAACCGGCCCCTCGGTGTCCACCGTGGCAGCACCGCCCATGTTTCATACGATTCATATTGCGCGTCATACTCACATGACGCGCCTGCGCCACGCAAGCTCATCCTGGCAGCAAACCCGTCCCAACCCAGCCCCCTGCGATCCACGCGCTTCCTTACAAACTCTCCCCACCCAAGAAAGTCGGCCCAGGGAACCAGGGACCAAGGCCAACCAACGGCCCGGTGACGCAAAAACGGCCCTCAGCTTTCAGGCACCGAGAGCCATCCGGATCCGCCCGATCGATCGCGGCCAGGCCGCGCGCCGGCGCACACGGCCGCTTTGGGCCCGGCCCTGCGCCGCACCGGGGCTCTGCAGTTCATGCTCCCAAATCCGGATCACCCTCCAGCCTGCCCAACGCAACCATTTTGTCACCAGCCGATCCCGCGCACGGTTGGCCCGTAGTTTCCGCCGCCAGAACTCTTTGCCTGTCCTCTGCGCCGGACCCTTCCTCGGCCCTTGCGGGGTTGTGACCGGCATGGAACTTTTCCGCAACCAGCGCTCCGGCGGAGCATGGGCCGGGCATCCGTGCCAGAAGCATCCGTCCACAAACACCGCCACCCGCTGGCGGGGGAACACGAAATCCGGTCGCACGCGCAGAACGCCTCCTCGGGACCGACGAACCCGGATCTCGACCTGCCTTCGCCATCCGCGGATCCCCGCCTGCCGCAGCAACCTGACCAGTGCCAGCTCCGTATCCCGGTTGCCGCGCGATCGAATGCGCGCCATCACCGCCGCGCGCTTGGACTGGGTGAACACGTCGGGCATGCAACATTACAAGATACCAAGACCAAACGAGGGGAACACCGACAGGATTTATCCTTGCGCCGCTATGGCAAACATCTCCACCAATGCGCGTATCTTCTTCAATCCCAACCCCCGCCGCTGCCGTAATTCCTCCCAGGACAAGACGGCGTAAGAGGACACCAAATCCCGACCCCGGCTGCGTACCCACTCGCGTCCGGTGGATGCCTCCAACCCTTCAATCGTGCGTGTATCCCCCAAGAATCGATGCCGAAGCCGTTCCCATGCGGCCGCCAAGACCTCTTCCTCCGAGCGCGGAGCAACAAAAGGTTCTTTCGCCAGTTCTGGCTGCCAGTTGCCCGGAACTAAGATGTCTTTCTTTCGAAAGGCCTCCCAGCACTCAGCCTTTTTGGAGGCTTCGCCAACATTCCCCTGCTGGTGGGTGAGATGCGTCCATGCCTCGTGGCATACTGCCTTGAGTGCTTCGCACAATGCGGGAGACAGTCGTTGTTCATTCCAGATACGGTTAAGGTCAATTCGCCGGCCCGACTTTTCAGCCAGCCACGCCACCGCATAGGCCACCGTGTTCGCCCGATATCCCTCCAAGTCTAAGGTGTCGAAAAGTTTCTCTGCTGTACGCCATAGAATTGCCTTGGCAACGACGTGCCTGAAATAATCCAAGTTCACCTCCGGCTCGCCATCCTCTTCCATGCGCTCGGCGAAGCGAACGAAGTTTTTTTCGGCTCCCAAGCAGACCAGATGCGGCAGCCCGAGCCAAGCGTGCTCGAACTTGGCGAGATCAGTTTTGGTGAATTTCTGGTGCTTGGGATTTTGGATCTCCCACTCCCGTCGCAGTGCCGTTGTGCCTTGGCGCGCCTTATCATCCAGATACGAACCGCGGGCCCGCTCGTAATACCAATGCGTCCCGCGGGCCAAGCCGCCCACCGGTGGTGCCCAGACGCTTCGGGACAACTGCTCTAACTTGTGATGGAACGGTCCGTTGGCAGCTAAATCAGCTGCGTTGACCTTGTTCTGGCTGTTCGCGTAGCGAGCGATGAGGGGCACTAATTCGCCGATCCCCCCGGGATCTTTCAGCACCGTCAGCTTGATCTGGACAACTACTTCATCCACGTCCAACCGCTCCTTCTTCACCGCGTGGTAAATGCTGGCCGTCGTCTGGCCGCCGTTGACTATCTGGAAGTCCCGAACCCACGCCAAGCAGGTCTGGCCATCCTCGCGTTTCGTAAGGCGCACCTCAGCTGCGGTGCAGCAGAGGCCGTTGTTGTAAGCCAGGAACCGGTGCGGTTCTTCGCGCAGCGTTTGCTGTAGGCCCTTGTTCACCTTGCCTTTCACTTGTAGAAACGCCCGCACGTTGCGCTCCAGTAAGCGCTGGCCGTGCTCTCCGTAGATGCGCGCGAGCGTCTTCCCGGGCATGAATGCCAAATAGGTCTGATACTCTCGGGCGTGTGCCATTCCAACCAAGCACGGGATCGCCCCGCCGAAATCACGTTCGAAATCAAGCTCGATTACTTGGCGCGTGCCGACACGAAGCTGGCTGAGCTTTTTCAGATCCCATAAAACATAGCGCAACTCCAACCCGGGTAATTTCTCCTCTTCAATATCTTCTGCGCGTGCCACCCCGTCGGTAAGGAAAAACAATCGCACCGTGGTCAAAGAGTCTCTAGCCTCGTGAATTTGGCGAGCAGCTTCGAAAACTTCGTGGCGGTCGTTGAGTTGCGTATGAAAACCTTCAAGCGCCCGCCGCAGGAAGCCCAAGAGGAGTTTGAATTGCTTTCGGGTTTCGGCAACCCCAATTGTCGGTACGCCCTCCCCGCCGTGGTAAAGCGTCACGAACAAATCCAAAGTCGCTCCGTCGCCCGACAGCGCCCACGCATTGAGCTTCGCGGCCGGCCATCGGCCCCGGCTTTCTGCCCGAAACGGCCTGTCTGGAAGCACCTCCGCATTATCCGCTTCGTTGTGACCAGCCAATTCCTCAAGGCACCATTCAGTGAATCCGCGTTCCAGCTCGTCTGGTGGCGCGTCGTCCGCACAGCGTTGTTGTACCTCCTCGCGCACGTCGGAGGCGTATTCCTCGAGTGGGGTCAGTGGTTCGGTTCTTTCTTCAACCATGGCACACATCGATATTGGCAATCATTCCGGTGCAAATGCCGCTGCCGCTTCCAGCAGGCCGAGCAAGCCGTCCCGCTTCGCGTGGCTCAGGCCCGCGCCCTTCAGCTTGTCCCACGAAAGCTTGGCGTAATCGCTGACCTTCTCCTTCCGCCGCGAGCGGTCCCACTCTTGGCCGGTCGCCGCCTCCAGCTCGCCCAGCGGCCGTTGGTCCTTGATGAACTTCTGGCGCACCGCCTCCCAACGCTCCGGCTCGCCGGGCGGCTGCGCGCGTGATTCCACAGCCGTCTCGCTGCCACCGCCGCCCTTCTTCCCCTTGGGCCGCCGTTCGGGCAACGCGGCCAACTGCCCCACTTTTCCAGCGACCCGCGCCCGCACCGGCGCTTGCTCGTCCGGCTTCCACTTCGCCGCCTGCTCTAAAAAGTTCTCGTCGCCCAAGTCCGTGTAGATCAGGTCCTCGTCCATCTTGATCCGCACCAGCAGCGGGAACCGCACCGCTTGTCCGCTGATGATCCCCTGACCCGGCCCGAAGCCCGGCAACATCCGTGCGTCCTGATCGCTCAGGTTCTCCATGATCTGCCTTACGAAATTCTGGTCGCGCGGGTTTACCAGCCGGAGAATCAGGAACGAGTTGCACTGCGAGAGAATCGTCTCGTCCACCCGGCTGGGCCGCTGGCTGATGAGCATCAGGCCGGTGCCGAACTTGCGGCCCTCCGTGATGAGCTTGCGGATTGTTTCCAGCGACGGCACGTCCGCTGTGCCCTCGCGCGACGATGGGATGAACGTGTGTGCCTCCTCGATCACCGCAAGGAAGGGCGGGATACGGTTCGACAGGTTGGCGCGGTGCTCGTAAAGCGCCTCCAGCAGAATCGAAGCGATGGTGGTCTGCGTCAGGTGGTCGTAGCCGCCGAGGTAGAGGATGGAGACGGTCTTCGGCGCAACGATGCCCTCCGGCCGGCCCTGCGGGTCGGGCATTTGATCGAACTGAAGCTGCTTCAACCGCTGGCGCATCCGCTCGTTGGTTCGCTCCATCCGCTCCAGCCGCGTCTCAACCACGCCCAGTTGGCGGCGGCAGACCGACAACGTCGGCAGCTTGCGCTTGTCACTGGTCTGGCCGGCTTTCTTCGCCAAAGAATCGCGCAGCCGCTTGATGTAGCGCAGCACCGACTCGCCTTCCACGGGATCCACCTCCGCCAACGACTCGCCCAGCACTTCCCGCTGCGGCTCCGTCAGCCCCTCCGTCATTTTGTTGATGAGGATTTCCACGATGTGTCGGTTCTGCTCCGTCATCGCGATGTGCGGATACAGCAGCCGCACGGTCGTGCCCTTGAAGACTTCGCGCTTCTGCCACAGGCCGAGGTAGTCCCCGTGTGGGTCTAGGATCAACAGCGGGTAGCCCCGGTCAATCAGCTCCCGCAAAATCCGCCGTGCGGCCACCGTTTTGCCACCACCGGTCATCGCCAGAATGGCGAGGTGCCGGGCCACGACACGGTCGGCCGAAATAGCGATGTCCACGTCCCCCCGGGCGATGAGCGTACCGATGTGCAGGGGCGTATGGCCCGGAATCCCGCCTGCCAGCAGTTCCTTGATGGCCGCCGCCGGGGGGTACAGCACCTCCGCCGCCGGCTGCACCGGATACGTCAGCGGGTAGAGGTTCTTGAAACCGCCGTCCGCCGGCGTGCAGCCCAGAATCAGCACGCCCGCTTCCAACTGGTCCCGGCTATTTGAGAGGATCGTGTCTTGGAGCGACAGCCCCTCGTTCGACAACTCCTGCGCGGCCTCGTAGGGGAAGAACGGGTTGTAGCGGCTGATGCTGACCACCCGGCCCCAGACGTAAATCCCCTGCGTCCCACTCCGCGCCTCGTCCGGCACCTCCATCCGCACCGCGACCAAGTCGCCCACACGGGATTTGAAGCTCTTTAGAATGAACGTGAACTCGCTGGTGGTGGCGTTGCCAACCACCGTGCCAATGGGGATCCAGTTGGTGCTGTTGCTCATTTGTTATTTCATGTCAGCGGTTAAAGTCGGGGCGGAACAGCCAGTCTCGGGTGGTGCCGCAAAGCATTCGCTTTGCGGCCTCAATCATCTTGGGGTTACCAGTGTCAATGGCGCGTTTCATCAATTGAACTGCCATTGTCGAGCGGATCGGGCGGCTCATCCACTCCGGCACCTTGGCAAACTTGTCCACGATATCCAGACCGGCTGGGAAGGCGTAGTTGGGCATCAGACGGCAGGAGTGGATCACCAAGCGAATGCAGGTCTCATAGCCTGCGGGTGGTGGGTCGAAGAATTCTACGCGCAAGGGTTGGGCGAATTGCCCTACGCCCACGTAGGTGACCTTCGGTTTCGGATACTGATCGATGACGGCGAACGAGTATTGGGGCCGCTTCGAGGCGACGTTTCGGTCAACTTCCACAGGGGTGAGATACTCCCCTTCGTTCAAAATGGCGTGGAAAAGCAGCGAATCAGAAATGCGGTAATCCGAGAGCTGCCGCTTGATCTTCTCCATGTCCTGCGCCCCGGACGAAACGGGATGCCCTTTGAGGTAGTCCAGCCAAGTGCGGCTGACCAAGGAGGAGAAAGAAGCCCGCTCCACGATGGATGCCACGTTGGCCTGTGACTGCTGCAACGTTTGGAGCAGGTGCAGATAAACGAAGACGAACTCTCTGTCCCGACCGGTGCGGTTTCTCTCTGCCGGCGGGAGCAGGATTTCCAGACCCCGCGTCGAGAAGGGGGGAAAGTCGGAATCGGCGTAGGCGGAGACGGGGTTGACCAAGGCACCGTGGAGGAACAGGAACTCCGGCTTGGGGGACCGGCTCAAGCACTGGATGGCGGCGGAAGCTTCCAAGCAGAAGCGGGCTGCATCGCGGAGCTTCGACGGATCCTCAAACAGGTGCTCGTAAACGCCGTGCATGCTGGTCGTGTCGAACAGCTCAGCAACCAGTTGCTTCTCCATCTTGAAAGCTTCCCTTCCCTCACCGGCTCTGCCGGGAGTTACGGTGTAGCTGCCCACCCGAACTGCAACGGGTTCGGCGCCAAGGCTGGCGAGATTGGCCATGCCTCCATCCACGAAGCTGATTGCCCTGCCGGCCATTTCCGACCACAGTTTCCTGTGGTCAATTTCGACAGTCTGTATCAGGCCGGCGTTCTCAAGCATATCGCGGATTACGCCCGCCAGCCCTTCTAACGCATGAAGAAATTCCTTCTGTGCGCTGGAGGAATGCGTCAACGACAGCTTCACCATTTCGGCAAGCACGTGCGGTTCACGAAGCCGTTCCTTGACCGTCAATTTCTTACTCGTTTTGTTCGCAGCAGCTTCAGCCATCAGTAATGCCCTCCTTTTTTGCATGTTCGGCTCCCGCCGCGAACGCTTTTGAACAATAAAATTCACTCGCTCTCAGCTTGCCATTCAGGAAGCGCCGTGCTGCTTCTATGGCAATAGGTGCGAGTTTGACGGGCCATCCCGTTTGGGCGAACACGGGGGTTATGAGTTCCGGTGGCAAGCGTCGAATCAGGGAAAAATCGGTGCAGTCTTGGATCTTCCGGCCGTCACTTTCCAATGCGCTATCCGGATGGAGTCGGTTGTGGATGAAGGCAATCGAGAACCAGCCGCGTTTGAAGACCGCATCCGGCACTGCTTCCAAAGCATTTTTTTCCGCGGCGGCGATGAGCGGCAGCAGCCATTCCACAGCTTGACGCTCATCTTGGGGCAGCAGATCCGGCCGCTGGCGGCGACCGGCGGTTCGTTCGGCAGCGGCCAAGTATCGTCGCACCGCGCGGCCCACGGCTTCGCCCACCAGCGGCGGGACCGCGTTGCCAATGAGGCGGAACTGGTGCGTGCGAGGCACCGAAAACTCAAACCAGTCGGGGAAGCTTTGGACCCGGGCAGCCTCCCGTGGTGTGAGCGAGCGATTTTGTGTGGGGTGAATGAACATCAGCCCGTCTTTGCTCAAATGCGCCACAATGGTCGAACAAAGCCCGTTTCGATGCTGACGGGTGTAACGGTCTTTGAAGTGGTCCTTGGAATAGGGCCATTCGAATTGCACGCCCCGGCGCATTGCCGCAGCCGAGCTTTCGCCCTCACGCAGCCGGGCGAAATCACGCAGGTCGCGCTCGCTGTGCGGTCGGGCAACGTGGGCGGTCAACCGTCGTGCGCGGTGAATTTCCAGCACCCGCTCGAGATAGCGACCGCCGTACCGTGCAAGATGGGAACGACGCCGTTCGAGGTCGTACTCGGTTTCTTCCTCGCCTTCGCCAGCGGCCAACGGGGGCAGGTCGCCGATGGCTTCCCAGAGGGTGACCAGCGGCTGTAAGCTGGAATGCCCATCCTCCGCCACATCAGCATGCGTTGGGGCCATGAATCTGCCGGTTGTGAAAATCGGCAGTTCGGGAAGCGTCCCGAAGATGAGTTGGCGGATTCGTTTTTGGGGTACGCCGTAGTGCCAGGCGCAGACCTCATCGCCGTGCACCCGGTAGCCGAGTTGACGTGCCTCGGTCTGGAGGCGGGTGTAAAATTCGCCGCCGGCAGCGGTCTTGATACCGAGGACATTTTCCATGACGAAGACCCGCGGTCGAAAATAGGCGACGTAAGCGAGGAATTCCTTGTAGAGGTAGCGGCGGGGGTCCTCTTTCAATTTCGGACCGTGGTTCGAGCCGTCACGCCGCCGCGCGTTGGAGAATCCCTGGCAGGGCGGTCCTCCAACGATCACGTCAACATGCTGAATCCCGGTGAGCGAGGAAAGTTCCTCCGGGGGGAAACGCGTCAAATCGCGCTCCAATACGTGGGGAACATCCGGGAAATTTTGGCGGAAAACGGCGACGGCCGCCGGATCGACATCCACAGCCGCCACGACCTGCAAACCCGCTCGCTCCATTCCCAAGCTGAATCCGCCGCAGCCGCAGAACAAATCCAAACAGGTAAGTCCAGGGTGGCTACCGTTGTTCCGACTGACGGATCGTGACCGGCAATTTGTGGATAGCGCGCTCATCATCAGTCGACCCCTTCCACGAGCTTGGATGTGGGAATCCCCAGGGCCCGGGCCAGCCGAACGACGTTTTTAATGCCGGGGTTGCGCGCCCCGCGCTCGATGTCGCTGATGTAGGTGCGGTCGAGGTCCGCCTTTTCAGCCAGCTGCTCTTGGGACAGGCCCTTGGCATCCCGCTGGCAGCGGACGCAACGGCCGAAGGCGGAAAGGATCGGGTCACGCTTTCGCATGACCCCATTTCGCGCTGCTGTCGGAAATCAGTCTATCGGCGATGAGTGACAATTTGCGAATTCAGCACATGGCCGGAGCGGCGGTTCAAACCGGGCGTGGCCGTTTTGGGGGGTAGAAATACGGGCGTTTTGCGCGTCAGGCGTCGGCGCAGCGGCCCGGAGGTTGTGCTGAACCGGTATCTGCCGACCCGTCGCACGGAAGCTGTCTTTCAGGGGTGAACCGCGGCGTTGGTTGCGGGTAGGGCGCGCACTCCGTTGCGCGAGGCCGCGGCGGCGCTTCTGCCTGAAACCTTTCGCCGGGCCGCGTCGTCATAAAAGGCGATGCTCAAGCCATTGCCAGATCAGCGCTGGGATTTTGTCACGGCCGCGCATCTGCTCAATCGCGCCGGATTTGGCGGGCCGCCCGCCGAAATCGAGCGGCTCGTCGCACTCGGCCCGGACAAAGCCGTCGCCAGCCTGTTGGATTACGAAAAAATCCCCGATCCGACGCCCGACCCGTCCTGGGCCAAGCCGGACCCGGAGCGGCGCGCCAAATTCGAGGCGCTGCGCAAGGCCAGCGAGGAGGAACGCCGTCGGCTCTTGCAGGAGGAACGCCGGATCCAGCGCGAGCGGCTCCTGGAATTGCGCGGCTGGTGGTTGCAGCGCATGGCCAAAGGCCGGCGCCCGTTTCAGGAGAAAATGGTCCTGTTCTGGCACGGCCATTTCGCCACGAGCATCGAAAAGGTCCGCGATCCCTACCTCATGTGGCGCCAAAACGAGTTGTTCCGTCGCCTCGCCACCGACCAGTGGTTGCGGTTGCTCGTCGAGGTCGCCAAAGACCCCGCAATGCTCATCTGGCTGGATCAGGCCCAGAGCCGCAAACAGCATCCGAACGAAAATTTCGCCCGCGAAGTCATGGAACTCTTCGCGCTGGGCGAGGGCCATTACACGGAAAAGGACGTCACCGAGGCCGCGCGGGCGTTCACCGGCTGGAGCTACGACCGGTTCGAACAAAAGTTTGTTGAACGCCCGTTCCTGCACGATGACGGCGTCAAAACCGTGTTGGGCAAAACCGGCAATCTCAACGGTTACGACGTGCTGGCGCAAATCGTCGCCCAACCACAGGCCGCGCGATTTATCACGGCCAAATTGTGGACGTTCTTTGCGGGCCAACCGCCGTCCGAACCGCTCAACACTGCGCTCGCGGCGGTCTTTCGCCAGCACGGCGACCGGTTCAAACCGTTCCTGCGTGTGATGTTCCGCTGCGAGGAATTTTACGACCCGGCGCTGATTCGCTCGCAGGTCAAAAGTCCCGTGCAATGGCTCGTGGGCACGGTGCGCGTGCTGGAAACCGATCTGCCGCCCGCGCCGGTCTGCAACGCGATACTCCGGCAACTGGGCCAGGAACTCTTCGCGCCGCCCAACGTCAAGGGCTGGGACGGCGGCCTGACCTGGATCACCACCAACACGCTGCTGTTGCGGTACAACCTGGCCGCCGCCCTTGTCTTCGGCGATCTGTCGGCCCTCGGCGACGTTGGACGGCGCGACAATCCGCCCGCCGCCCGCCGCCTCGCCAATCGCCTTCGCCAACGGCGGCCTTGGAGCGTGGACGTGACGCGCATTCTCACCCCGGAAGAACGCCGGGATCGGGACGCGTTGATCGCCGCGCTCGCCAAACGCCTGCTCCAGTCCGAGCTGAAGGACAAGCAAAAGGCCGCCTTGCGCGAATACCTCGATTCCCAGGGCGCGCTGGACGATCAGGACATCCTCGGCGCCATCCGCCTGCTCATGAGCACGCCGGAATACCAGTTGGCATGAACGCAAAACGTCCATTCAAACGCCGTAACGATTTCGAGCGCGACTCGAATTGATCCGCACTGGCCGTTGAAACACTCAACCCCATGAACCCATGAACCACGAACCCACTCTCAAGACCCGACGCGAATTCCTTCGCACCACCGTCCTCGGCAGCGCGCTGTCGTGGACGGTGCCGACGTTTCTGGCCAAAACCTTCGCTTCGCTCCACGCCGCGGCCGCCGACGCCGCCACGCAGGTTGCCACCGGTCGCGATTCGACGATCCTCGTCGTGTTGCAGTTGGCCGGTGGCAACGACGGGTTGAACACCGTTGTGCCGTTCGCCGACGATTTCTATCACAAGGCCCGCCCGCGCCTGGCTCTCGCGGGCAAGGACCTCCTCAAACTCGACGACACGCTCGGCCTGCATCCGGCCCTCAAGGGGCTCAAGGCCCTTTACGACGCGGGCCATCTCGCCGTGGTTCAGGGTGTCGGTTACCCGAATCCCAACCGCTCGCACTTTCGTTCCACCGAAATCTGGCAGACGGCCAGCGACGCCAACCGGTTCGAGAGCACGGGCTGGCTGGGCCGGTATTTTGACAACACCTGTTCGGGTTGCGACCCGGCCATCGCCGTGGCGCTCACCAGCCAGATGCCGCAGGCCTTTGCGGCGAAAAAACCCAAGGGCATCTGCTTCACCGACCCGCAGGCGTATCGGTTCGTCAAAGCCGATTCGCCCGGCGCGGACGAACAGGACATGACCGAGGAATCGTGGCGCAAGCTCAACGAACCGGAGCTGATGACCGCCGAGAACGCCGGCGGCTCGATTGCCATGCTCGGCGGCGCGATCCATCACAGCGGCGCGCCGCTCGAATTCATCGAACGCACCGCCCTCGACGCGCAGCTCACCTCCGAGCAGATTCGTTCCATGGCGGCCAGGGGCGGCAACCGCGTCAGCTACCCGGCTTCCCGGCTCGCCAATTCACTGAAACTCGTCGCCCGACTCATCGCCGGCGGCATGCCCACGCGCATTTACTACGTTTCCCAGGGCGGTTACGACACCCATACCAACCAGGCCGCCACCCACGAGCGGTTGCTTGGCGAGCTGGGCGACGCGCTGAAGGCGTTCGTGGACGATCTCAAAGCGCAGGGTAACCTCGAGCGCGTGCTGCTGATGACGTTCAGCGAGTTCGGTCGGCGTCTGGCCGAAAACGCCAGTGGCGGCACGGATCACGGCGCCGCGGCGCCGCTGTTCCTGGTCGGAAACCGACTGCGTGCCGGCCTGCTCGGCAAAGCGCCGAGCCTGGCGCCGAACGACCTGTTCAACGGCGACCCGAAATTCACCGTAGACTTTCGCAGCGTGTATGCGGGCGTGTTGGAATTCTGGCTTCAGACCCGAAGCGCGCCCATCCTGGGCCGCCAATTCCCGCCGCTGCAGATCGTTTGAACCGGCGCGGCAGCTTTTCCGCGTTGAATCGGCGCGCGGTTTGTGCGTTCCTGTTGGCGCACGCCCATGCGCATTCTGGCTTTGGACCCCGGCACCAAACGCGTCGGCGTGGCGATTTCCGACGAGACCCGCACGCTGGCCACGCCCCTGGAATTCATTCCCGCCGAGCCGTTCGCTGATTTCGTGGCGCGCCTCCAAACCCTCATCCGCGAACGCGAGGTGGGGCTGATTCTGGTGGGCGTGCCGCGGAACATGGACGGCAGTTACGGCCCGGCGGCCGCGCAGGCGCAACAGCTCGTCGCCGTGCTCAAAGAGGCCATCCCCGTGCCCATCCAGACGGTGGATGAACGGCTCTCGACGGTGCAGGCGCAACGGTTGCTCCGCGCCGCCGGCAAACGCGCCCGCAAACAAAAAACGCGCATTGACCAGTCGGCCGCCGCCGTGTTGCTGCAAAGCTATCTCGACACGCTCGGCCACCGACCGCGGTCGTTCGTCCGTTTCGACGCGCGGCCATCGCCCCGCTTCTGGCGCGACTGCGAAACTCAAGCTGACCGTCGCCTACGGCGGCACCGCCTATCAGGGGTGGCAGGCGCAGAAAATCGGCACCGGCGTGCAGGAAAAGGTCGAGGCCGCGCGGGCAAAGATTTTTCCCGGCGCACCGCGCGTGCACGCCTCCAGCCGAACGGACACCGGCGTGCACGCGCTTGGGTTGGTTGCCCATGTGGACCTGCCGCCGGGCGCGCGACGGCTCACCGGCACCAAACTGGGGCTCGCGCTCAACGCGTGGTTGCCCACGGACATCCGCGTGATGGCCGCCGCCCGCGCGCCCTCGGCCTTTCACGCCCCCTTCAGCGCCACCGGCAAGCAATACCGCTACTTCCTCTGGAGCCATCCGGTGATGAACCCGCTCCTGCGTCACAGCCCCTGGCATGTGCCCCGGCCACTCGACCTCCGGGCCATGCGCACGGCGGCGGACATTCCGCGCATGTTGGCCGGGCGCGACCGCCGCGTGGCCGGCATGACCGCCCCCGCCCACGGCCTGGTGCTCTGGAAAGTGGTTTACGCACGGGGGCCTGAGTGCTAAGAACCTGTGGCGGGGCGACTGGCGCAACCATGATTTCGCGCATCCAAGCTCTGAATTACCGCTGTCTGCGGTACGTTGATCTGACGCTGGGCCATTTTCATGTTTTGATCGGCCCCAACGCCAGCGGGAAGAGCACGTTCTTGGACGTCGTGGCCTTCTTGGGTGATTTGCTAAAACACGGGCCGGAGCAGGCCGTGCGCAACCGGGCGCAAACCTTGCCGGAGTTGGTCTGGAAGCGACAGGGGCAGGAGTTTGAATTGGCGGTCGAGATGCGGGTGCCCGCGAGCGTCCGCCCCAAGAACAGCCAGAACGGGAAACAGTTCGACCAATGTCGCTACGAGGTGAAGGTGGGGGTTGACCCGAAAGAAGGCATTCGGCTGTTGGCGGAGAACTTTTTCATTCTCGCTAAAACCGAGGGCCCAGAACGAGAAGGGGCGTCGACGCAATCGGAGTTCCCATCGTTCCCGGCGGAACCTGAGCCGCCGCCAAGTTTCGTGAAGGAAGCGCGCGCACGGCTTCCGGCGGGTTGGCGCAAAGTGGTTTCTAGGCGAGAGGCCGGCGGAGGGTATTTCCGTTCGGAAACAACGGATTGGAACTTCCCGCAGCGGCCCGGGGCACAGAAAGCGGCCCTGGCGATTGTGCCGGAAGAGGAGCGTTTCCCGATTTCCAATTGGGCCAAACGCGTCCTGACCGAAGGGGTGCAGGTGCTGGCCTTGAACAGCCGGGCGATGCGCGAGCCGTGCCGCCCGGACGTGCCCCTGGCCTTTCGGCCGGACGGCTCGAATTTGCCGGTGGCCTTGCGGCATTTGCAAGAATCGGATGCCAGCCGCTTCCAACGCTGGTTGGCGCACGTGCAAACCATTCTGCCGCAACTGCAAAGCATCGAAGTCCGGGAACGTCCGGTGGACCGGTTCCCGCACCTGGTGGCAAAGTATGACAACGGCATCGAAGTCCCGTCCTGGCTGCTGTCCGACGGGACATTGCGTTTGCTGGCGTTGACGTTGCTCGCGTATCTGCCTTCCGAAGGGCAGGTGTACCTCATCGAAGAACCGGAGAACGGGATTCATCCCAGAGCGTTGGAAGCCGTGTACCAGTCTTTGTCGTCGGTCTATGACGGCCAGGTGCTGTGCGCCACGCACTCGCCGCTGTTCCTGAGCCTGGCAAAGCTTTCTGACCTGGTTTGCTTCGCACAGGCGAGTAGCGGGGCCACGGCCATTGTCAAAGGCCCGGACCACCCTGCCCTCAAAAAATGGAAAGGGCAGGTGAGTCTGGACACACTGTACGCGGCGGGAGTTTTGGGATGAAAGACCTGGTAGTCCTGGTGGCCGACAAGCAGATGGAAGCCACCCTGCGGCAGTTGCTCCAACGCCACGATGCGTTTGGCATTCGCCCCATCGAGGCGGACGTCTTCAACCACCCGGGACATGATCCCGGCGTGCTTCTGGAAGCCGGGAGACTTCTCTCGGTCTTGACCGACCAATATCGCCATGCGCTCGTGCTTTTCGACCGGGAGGGCTGCGGCCAGGAGGACAAGACCGCCGAGGAACTGGAGCAGCAGGTCCAGCAGCAACTCGATGCCGGAGGCTGGCGAAATCGCTCCGCCGTGGTCGTCTTGGACCCGGAACTGGAGATTTGGGTGTGGTCCGACTCGCCCCATGTGCCCGGAGTGCTCGGGCTGCCGCCAAGGAAACTCAAACAACTGGTCGCGGACCAAACTGCACCGGGTTGCACCAAGCCCGACAAGCCCAAGGAGCTGATGGTCAGGGTCCTTCGGCAGGCGCGCGTAGCCAGGTCGGCCGCTTTGTATGCGGAATTGGCCCGCAAAGTCGGCACCGCGCGATGCACGGATCGGGCCTTCCTACGGCTCAAGCGCATCTTGGGGGACTGGTTCCCGCGCGCGGCCGCCGCGCCGCTGGCATGACCGCCCCAGCCCACGGCCTGGTGCTCTGGAAAGTGTTTTATCGCCCACCGGCGGCGACGCCCCCGCTACGCCTGGACGAACGGCGCACCCGATGAATTTCTCGTCCGAGGAATAATGCCGCGTTCAGGTCATCCTTCGAAACGTTTGCTCCCGCATGCACGTCGTTTTGGTTGAACCGGAAATCCCGCCCAACACCGGCAACGTGGCGCGGCTCTGCGCCGCCACGCGCGCCACGCTCCACCTCATCGAGCCGCTCGGATTTCGACTCGATGACGCCCAACTGCGGCGGGCCGGCGTGGATTACTGGCAGCACGTGGACTGGCGACGCTGGCCGAGCTGGCGCGCCTTTCAGGCCGCGTTGCCCCCGGGCGCGCGGCTCTGGTTCATCGAGACCAGCGGCCCACTGCGCTACGACCAGGTCCGCTACCAGCCGGACGATTACCTCGTGTTCGAACGCGAAACGGCCGGGCTGCCGCGTCCCATCCTAGAGCAACACTGCGCCCAGTGGCTGCGCATCCCACGTTTCCATCCGCAGGCGCGCTCGCTCAACCTCTCCAACTGCGTCGCGCTGGTGCTCTTCGAGGCCCTGCCCCAGCAGGGATTCGCCGGAGAACTCTGAACGCCACCACCGCCCGTTTCCCGAACCGAAATCCCCCGGTCGGTTGCCAAGTTTTGCCGCGATCGAAGGCAAGCCGCGTTGACAGAAAAGGACTACTTTGCTTTATTAAACGCGTCCCTGGGACATTGCGGCCGATGGCTGCCGCGCCGATCCGCCTGCTGGGATCAAGCCTCCAATCACCTGCCGCTTGGGGAATCATGATTGTTGCAAGACTTGCTTTTGAGCGGCAACAGCACCATCGGCTCCACCGGCCAGAGTCTCGCTGCAAAGACGCAGACTTCCATCCCCGTCCCGGCCACGGTGCCGACGAAGTTTTGACTTGCTTTTGAGCGGCAACAGCACCATCGGCTCCACCGGCCAGAGTCTCGCTGCAAAGACGCAGACTTCCATCCCCGTCCCGGCCACGGTGCCGACGAAGTTTTACCGCCTGTTCAAACCGTAATCCGAAAGGACCGACTCCGAATCAACCCGAAAGGAACGCCATGAAAACCAAGCCGAACCACCAGCTCGTGGCAGCCATCGCGCTGCTATTAACTTGCAACCTGCAACCTCCAGCCCTCCTGGCCCAAGGTAGCCTCACGCCGCCCGGGCCGCCGGCGCCGACGATGAAGACCTTGCAACAGGTCGAGCCGCGCGTGCCGGTCTCCTCGGCGCCGTTCACCATCAGCCAGCCCGGCTCGTATTACCTGACGACGAACCTGACCGTCAGCGGTGGGGATGCCATCACCATTGCCGCCAACGGCGTGACGCTGGACCTGAACGGGTTCACGATCGCCTCCACGACCAATCCGGCGTCGGGCACCGCGGTGCTGATCGGCAGCGGCCTGCGGAACATTGCGATTCAAAACGGACACATTCAAGGCGGCGTGACCAACAACGGCGGCGTCTTCAGCGGCCCGGGCTTCGGGTTTGGGATTTTCCATTCCGGTTCAGTGCCCCAGAACGTGCGGGTGAGCGGCGTTTCGGTCTCCGGCTGCCGATTCGACGGCACCAACGTGGGCGCGGACGAAAGTACGGTGGTGGAAAACTGCGTGGTGCGGACCGTGGGAGGGGTCGGGATTTGGGCGAACACGATCCGGGGCTGAGTGGCCTTGGACTGCGGCAGCACGGCCATTTATGGCCAACAAGTGTCCGACAGTCGTGGCCAGTCGGTCGGTGGCGGCTACGGGCTTTCCGCCGCCACCACGGCCCAGAACTGCTACGGCTCCAGCGGCAGCGGCACCGGGCTTTACGCCTTTGCCACGGCTATTGGGTGCTACGGCGTCAGCACCAGCGGCACCGGGCTTTACGCCGGCCGCACTGCGATTGGCTGCTATGGTGAGAGCAGCGGTGGCCCGAGCGGGCTTTATGCGCAGAACGCCGCCTTCTGTACGGGCTTTCGCCCCGGCGGGCGGGCCATCGAGGCGACCATCGCCAACGGCTGCTGGGCC
>Ga0209809_1000723_pt1 | contig 29010 bp, 21 predicted proteins | sample YNPMSTMetaG_FD_186172 | JGI IMG/M metagenome (GOLD analysis project Ga0209809, IMG submission 186172) | Anoxygenic and chlorotrophic microbial mat microbial communities from Yellowstone National Park, USA - YNP MS-T MetaG (SPAdes) (version 2) ...
CCAAGATGAGCCGTCCCACCCCACACGGGGGTAAGGCCCCGGGGAGATGACCCGGTAGCGAGGCGGCCGGTGGACAGCGGGTAACCGACTGGAGCCAAGCCGTCCTCATGGCCGAGGCCAGTCCTCAACCATTCGGGAGCTCAGTGAGGACCGACACAGTCGAGCGGATCGTTCGCAGATGTCTCGATCGGATCGCCGGCTCACCCGTGCGCGTGGCCGAGAGCGGTGTGGCAACACCCCGCTCCATCCCGAACCGGGTCGTGCCCCACACCAGCGCCGGAGAGTACTGCGCGGGCAACCGCGTGGGAGGCGAGGCCGCTGCGCGCACGGTTGAGCCGACGGTCCAACACTCTGCTCGCTCGCCGCGGGGTGGAGCAGCGGCAGCTCGCTGGGCTCATAACCCAGAGGTCGTGGGTTCGAATCCCACCCCCGCTACCAGTGAAGAACCCTCGGGAATAACCCCGAGGGTTCTCTTCTCATCTACGCGTGAGCTGCTGTCTACCACGTGACGTCGGGTCAGTCTGTCTAGTCCGCTGCCACCACCTGCTGTCGCCGCCGCTCGGTCGCTATCGCATCCGCTGCATGGATCGCGTCAAAGACCATATCCGGCGTCACTACGAACGGCATGTTGTGAATGGTTTCCCCTGGAGCACAGGCTCGCTCGGCGACCAGCCGTAACTCGGATTCGCTCGCGTCCGCTAGATGGAGCTCGGCCAGTGTCGTCGGTAATCCGACAACAGCACAGTAGTCGATGAAGGTATACAGTTCGTCAGTCGGGCGCCCCTCGAGAACCAACTGGACCAACGTCCCAAAAGCGACTTTCTCGCCGTGCAGGATCATGTGCGTCCGCTCATGCAGCGCAGTGATGCCGTTATGGACCGCATGCGCTGCCGCGAGGCCGCCGCTCTCGAAGCCGAGTCCGCTCAACAGGGTGTTGGCCTCGACCACCCGCTCGACCGCCAGCGTAACGGCCTGTCGTTCGACCGCTCGGACAGCGGCCGGGCCATACGTCATCAGCGTGTCCCAACACAGCTTCGCCAGGTTTGCAGCGGCAAGCGTTGCAACTCCCCCTGCCATTGCCGGCCGCCGCGACTCGAGATTGGCGCGCGCTTCGACCCAGGTCGAGAGCCCATCGCCAATCCCCGCGACCAAATAGCGAACGGGCGCCCGAGCGATCACTTCCGTATCGACCAGCACGAGATCCGGGTTGCGTGGCAATATGAGAAACCGATGGAACACACCTTCATCCGAATAAATGACCGACAAGGCACTCGTCGGAGCATCGGTCGAGGCCACAGTAGGGACGCTGACACAGGCCGCGTTCAGCGGCGCAGAGCAGATCGGAGCGCCTGATTTTTCCAGTGCTAGCAGCAAACACGATTGGTGCTGGCGACGTCTTCGACACCTGATCGCCCGGCATCAGGGCTGTTTCCTATAGCACCAGACTGAGTTCGCCAGGGCACACGCCAGGCTAGTATCCCTCAGCCAGGTGACCGGATCATTCCCACTGTGCACGATGTAGTCGCTTACCTATGATCGTAGCCATGATAGCTTACTGTGGAGGGCTGTCCACGCGAAATGTTTCACCTGAACTCTCAAACAGTGACACGACATTAGAACTGAGCAACAGGTCCTCCTATGAAGTAGTCTCAAGTAATTACAGACCATTTTTAATGAGCGAGCAGAGGGAGAGCATCTCTGCACCGAGGATATCCATTCAACTCCCCGCCGCGGTACGCAGGCTCGGTATTGTACTAACAGCCGGAGCCCCGATCCGGAGCAGGATTATTGATTAGGTCCAGGAATCGCAGGTAGGCCTCCTCCCAATCGTCTGCTGGCTGCGGCTCGTAGACGATCGGCGAGAACGAGGAACGCACAATGGCACGAGCGTCGTCGAGACCGCTTATACCCCCAAGTGCGATGCATTGGAGCAATATGTTACCGATAGCGGTCGCCTCGACTGGACCAGCCAGAACCAGTCGCCCGGTCGCATCGGCCGTCCACTGGCACATTAGCTGATTACGCGACCCCCCCCCGACGACGTGGATCACCAGGATGTGCCAGCCAAGCAGGCTCTCCAGTCGCTCAATCACCCAGCGGTATTTCAGCACGAGGCTTTCCAGGATACAACGAACCACCTCGGCCTGGCTCCCGGGCACAGGCTGACCGGTCTCAGCGCAAAAGGACCGGATGCGCGCCGGGATGTCGCCAGGGGCGAGGAAGCGAGGATCGTCAGGGTCGATTAGGCTTTGCAGCGGAGGTGCCGATTCCGCCAAGCGAGGCAGCGACTCGTAGTCCCACCTCTGGCCTTGAGCCGCCCAAGTGCGCCTGGTCTCTTGTAAGAGCCATAACCCCATCACGTTCTTCAGGAACCGGTAAGTGCCGTTCACTCCGCCCTCGTGAGTGAAGTTATATTTCATTGCTTGAGAGGTGATGATCCGTGTGCGGACCTCGACCCCGACCAGCGACCAAGTGCCGGAGCTGATGTACGCCCCCTGTGGGCTGTGGAACGGTACCGCCGCGACGGCTGATCCGGTGTCATGGCTGGCAGGCGCGATGACCTGGGTCCGCGGCAGCCCGAGCGCCTCCTTCAGCTCTGGCTCGAGCGGTCCGAGCACGGTGCCGGGCGGAACCACCTTCGGGAAGATCTGGCTCGGAATACCGAGTCGTCCCAGGAGGTCGCGTGCCCAGTCCCCCTCCTCCGGGTCGTAGCACTGGGTAGTGGTCGCATTGGTGAACTCACACGCGTGCACACCGCTCAGCCAGGAATGAAAGAGGTCCGGGATGGTGAGGAATGTGCTGGCGATCTGCAGTTGCGGGTCCTGGCGGCGAGCGAGGGCGTAGAGCTGGTACAGCGTGTTGATCGGCATGAACTGGATACCCGTTCGGCGGTAGATCTCCTCCGGTGGAATACACCGGAACACCTCCGCCATCACCCCATCGGTGCGCCGGTCCCGGTAGTGTACCGGATTGCCCAGGAGCCGCCCCTGCGCGTCCAGCAGCGCGAAGTCGACGCCCCAGGCGTCGACGCCGACGGACGCCAAGTCGCCCTCAACTACCTGCGCCGGGCGGCGCAGGGCTTCCTTCACGTCGGCGAACAGCCTGAGCACATCCCAATACAGCGTGTCGCGCACCTGTACGGGCACATTGGGGAAGCGGTGGATCTCCTCTATCGTCAGGCGTTCGCCGTCGAAGCGACCCAGCACTGCCCGGCCGCTTTCCGCACCGAGATCCAGTGCCAACATCCACATGGCAGAGCCTCCCGGCAGCCCAGCCTCATTACCGTACGAACGCGGCAGGCACCCCTCCGTCCACTGTCAGGATGCCGCCGGTCGTCTTCGCCGAGCGATCGGAGGCGAAGAACAGAACGGCCTCGGCAACATCCTCCGGGAACACGTTGACCTTGAGCGTGGTGCGCTGGCGATAGAACTCCTCAAGCTCCTCAGGCAGGATGCCGTACGTGCGTGCACGCTCTTCACGCCACTGCGTGTCCCAAAGGCCCGAGCCCGAGATGACGGCGTCGGGACAGACCACGTTGACCCGGATCCCGAGCTCGCCACCCTCCTCGCCGAGGCAGCGGGCGAGGTGGACCTCTGCCGCCTTCGCAGAGCTGTACGCGGCCGCGTTCTTGCCGGCAACGAGCGCGTTCTTCGAGGCGACGATGACCATCGCCCCTCCGAGCCCTTGGGCCGACCACAATCGGAAGGCCTCACGCGCAACGAGAAAGTAGCCGCGGGCCAGGACGCCATATAGCCGGTCCCAGGCCGCCGTGTCGGTCTCGGTCACCGGTGCGGAATGGGCGATGCCCGCGTTGTTCACCACGATGTCGACCCCGCCGTAGCACAACGTAGCCTGACGAAACGCGTGGATGACCTGCTCCTCATCGCTGACGTCACAGGCCACCGCCAGGGTGCGTCCCTGGCCATACCGCGCTGCGAGGTCAGCGGCGATCGCCTCGGCTCCGTCGCGATTGATGTCCAGAATGACGACATGTGCCCCTTCTTGAGCCAGGCGGTACACGACGGCCCGGCCGATGCCTGACGCCCCGCCGGTGACCACTGCAACCCGACCAGTCAGCTCGTGTTCCGGCGGACGGAGCGTCAGCTTGTAGAGTTCAAGTGGCCAGTACTCCACGGCGAACGCTTCGGCAGGCGTGAGCGAGATGAACTGACCGAGGGCCGTCGCACCCTGCATAACCGCGATCGCCCGATAGTAGAGGTCGCGCGTCACTGTCGCCAAGAAAGAATCTTTCCCGACGGTGACCATCCCCAGCCCAGGGATCAGGATGACCCGCGGAGAGGGGTCCATCATTGTGTCGCGTGGTGTGCGATGGGCCTCAAAGTACCCGGCGTACCTCTCTCGGTAGCGTTCGATCTCAGTCGGCAGGCGAACCTTCAGGTCGTGGAGATCAAAACCGTCCCACTCGACGAACAGCGGCCAGTGTTTGGTGTGCACCAGGTGATCGGGGCAGGCCGCACCCACCTGGGCAATCTCTCGTGCCCGTTCCGCACCGACGAAGGCTAACACCTCCGGGCTGCAGTCGTACCTAAGCACTTGGTAGCGGGATCGGCTAACCGCGCCACGGATGACAGGCAGCAGCTCAACCATAGCGGCCTGTCGCCGATCGTCCGGCAGTGGCGGTACCATGACTACGCCAAAGACTCGCCGCCTGTCGCCGCGTTCAGCAATGTACTCCTCTGCCTTCTCTATAACACGGATCGTTTGGTCGTAACAGGAACGGGCGTTATCCCCCCAAGTCACGAGGCCATGCTTGGCCATAACCACGCACACAGCTTGCCGCCGTTCGCGTACTGCCTCGCCGATCCACTTGCTCAGCGTGAACCCCGGTCGCACGTAAGGAACCCAAATCGCTTGGTCACCGAAGAGGCGGCGGACGTGCTCCTCGCCGTTCGCTGAGGCAGCGAGACTTACGATGGCGTCCGGGTGCGTATGATCTACGTGGGCTGCCGGCACGAACGCGTGCAGCAGCGTCTCAATCGAGGGTCGGGGCATGCCCGGCCTGAGGTAGCAGTGGCTGAGATACTCGACCATCTCCTCATCAGTCATTTGGTCACGTTCGAAGAGGGGAAGTATATCGTCAAAGCGCAAGGCAGCGAAATCGTCAAGAGTGATTTCCGCAAGATCTGAGCCCGATCCCTTAACCCAGAGCGTTGCAATCGGCCGACCACGGAAGTCGAGTTCGGTCGTTTTGGCCGACGTATTTCCGCCATAGATGTTACAGATACTCCGGTCGGCCCCTAGCAGTCGCGAACGATAGACAAGGAGTTCAAGCTCGCTACGTCCGGCAGCCTCCTGATCGTTCCACAGCTTTCGTGGCATGCTACTCTATCCCTTGTCTGACGCTTTGAAATCCAACGCACTACCTTACGCATTAGGGTAGCCGGCACCCTGAAATGCCACGCCGCGCTCTTGAGTAATCCGCTCCGCATAGCCGCTGCGGCGGAAAGCGGCGATCGGATCCGGGTCCAGACCCATTTCAACGCGCACCGTAGCAAGAAGCGGTTGGACGTCGGCCTCGTACGCCTCCACGAGAATCCGGTAGGCTTCCAACACCTCCCCCGCCTCCTGAGCAGCCCGCAGCCGGGCGCGATCAACGAGGAGCGCCTTGGCGTAGGCGATCTGGATGTTGACAACCGACTGGATCATTGCTTCAATCTTCGGCTCGATGTTATGCGACTGGTCAATCATGTAGACCACCTGCCGCACCACCTCTGAGGTGCGCGGATCAGCCTCGGCGGCAACAAGTTCGTTAAAGATCAGGAAGAGTTCGAACGGGTTAATGGACCCAACAATCAAGTCGTCATCCGCATACTTGCGGTTATTTAAGTGGACGCCTCCGAGCTTTCCTTCGTCGAGAAGCAGCGCCACAACGTGCTCAACATTTGTCCCCTGAGGGTGATGACCAAGGTCGACTAGCACCTGCGCCTGTGGCCCGAGATGCGAGGCGACGACATAAGCTGCACCCCAGTCGGGGAGATCTGTATGGTAAAAGGCCGGCTCGAAGAACTTGTATTCGATAAGCAGGCGCATTCCCATGGGAAGATGCTGGAGAATCTCTTGCAAGCTGCTAATCAGCCGTTGTTTGCGAGCGCGAAAGTCGTCCTGACCAGGGTAGTTAGTTCCGTCCGCTAGCCAAAGACTGATGATGGTGGAACCGACCTGCTGGGCGATGTCGACGCATTCCCGAACGTGATCAATTGCCTGTCGCCGGACGGCAGGATCAGGGTGGCACAAGCTGCCGAGGCGGTACCTGTCGTCCTGGAAGACGTTCGGGTTAATTGCCCCGATACGTATCCCGAGACTGGCCGCGTACTCGCGAAGGGCCCGCCAGTCGTCTACCCGATCCCAGGGTATGTGTAGCGCGACACTCGGGCAAACGCCGGTGACCCGGTGCACCATCGCCGCGTCGGCAATCTTCTCCCACACATTTCGAGCCGCCCCTGGCCAGGCGAACACCTTGAACCGCGTACCTGAATTCCCATAGGCCCACGACGGAGTCTCGATCTGTAAGCTCCGCAACTTTGCTTTGACCAATTCAATTTCTGTGCCAGACGTCGGTATGTTGCTGCACATGAGTTCCCTCCAGGGTTATCCGACAACGACGAGTTCACAATTGAGGAGGCGGGCAACCTTTCTCAGAATCGAGGCTTGGTGACCAACACCCAAGGCTACATGATGCGTTGGTCCTTCCGTGCACCAAGCATTCACAAAGTCAGCAGGCGTGAGGGAAAATCGAATCCGCGAGTTCGTGTTGCCGATCTGGAGCCGCTCACCTGCGATGCTTTCTCCCTCTGCAAGCAAGAACTTGAGTCTACCGTCGGCCGTTTCCGTAATTCCGAGAATAGTTACCGGCCCTAACCGTACATTAAACTCTACACTAATTCCGTAGCCCCGCTTCCCATGATATAGACTTAGTCCACGGAGCAATGGCTTCCCTTGGCTGATGGCGATATGCCCTGGTCCGTCATGACCCATGAGGACAAAGCTCTCGTTAAAGTCCATGGCATAGAACTCAGTGAAAGAGCCGCCACATCCGAGCAGATCCATGATCTTCATAGCAATACAAGTCTTAAGATCCCCTTCACCTGCAACAGGCACTCCACGTGCCGTAAGGAGTGAGGAACCAACAATCATGGAGGCACAAATTTTCTCAAACTCATTCTCGTTCCAACCACGATAATAGTAAGATAGTCCACCCAAACCAAAGTCATTTACTAGCCGGTCAAGACCACACGCAACCTTTGCCGTCCAGCGCAGGGCTTGGTCCGATATCGGTTGGGAGATTCGGTCTCGCCCAGGCTCAGCGATTTCGAAGGTGCCCTTAATCTCTTCTATCTCGCCGGCAATATCTCGCTCGTCTACCGCGTCAATGCGCGTTTGCAAGTCCTCCATTTCCAATATCTCGACATGGACACCTAGTTGGGCTTGGATCCTCGTGAAATCCGAATAGAGATCAAGCATGCCAGGGTAAGTATGCCCAAGAAAACCAATTCTTACATCTCGCAATGTATTACGAACTCTGGCAGCCTGAATCCACTCCATAATCTCTTGCCAGACTCGCTCATCGCCAAAGAGCATTCCTGAAACAACTTGGAAAGGTACCCGAGCGCGGGCGAAAGCACAGCTAATTTCCGGCACACAACAGGTACAGCAATTGGCGAGCCACTCTGCGGTGTCGGTGTTGGGGTAGTCGAGCGCAGCGACTGGTTGAAGATTGAGCACCAGTGTTGGGCAATTCGCACGCTGTACAACCGGGAGCACAATGCTCGATGTCGCGTACGTCCCCACGTAGCAAAACACAAGACTGACTCTCTCTTTGGCAAATAATTCTCCTGCTTCGTGTGCACGGCTTACATTGTCAACAAGTCCCGCATCAATCACCGTGGCGCCAAGGGTGTGCAACCGTTCCACGATAGTCCGCTGGTATCCCTCAAGGCGGTCCCTCAAGCTGGGAAACTGAGGCCAGTATGCAGCAAGGCCGATGCCGAAGATACCAACCCGCACAGGAGAAAGCGGCATGCCGTTCATAGCACCTCCTGCTCTTGCAGCTACTCGAGATGGAAGACTTGCCGCAGCGGTACAGTTACCGGGCTTCGGTCTGAATTCACCTCCATTAGGTCTGCCATGTAGTCCCACCAGCGCCGCATTGTCGGATTCTCTGGCAATTGATCCATCTTATGGTCGGAACTACGCCATAACACCGCGAACAGAGTGTCTGTTTCCTCATCTAGAAAGATTGAGTAGTCGCGGATACCCGCCGTGCGAAGAGTATCTGCCAATTCAGGCCAGATCTCAGCGTGGCGGCGCTCGTACTCGCTTGCGCAGCCCTTGCGTAGACGCATCTTGAAGGCGATTTTCTCCATCACCGGCCCCCTATTCGCCGACAGAGCGCGATCGTAGTTGATCAAACCAGACAGCTAGCAGGAGAACGACTCCTTGAATAAACGTCTGCCAGAAGCTGGAGACGTTCAGGAGCACGAGCCCGTTATTCAGCGTGCCCAGAATGAGGACGGCCAGGAGTGTTCCCCACACTGTGCCCCGGCCGCCTGCCAGACTCGTACCGCCAAAGATCACGGCTGCAATAACAGTCAGGAGGGCTCCGGAAGCTGTTTTAGGCGCGCTTGCACCTAACATCGAGGCGAGCAGCACACCGGACAAGGCTCCGGACAACCCGGATAGCACGTAGAGGCGGATGAGAACAGAATCGACAGGGATCCCAGCGAGTCGACTTGCACTCGCGTTACCGCCAACGGCGTATACGAACCTGCCGAATCGCGTCCGCTCCAAGATCCAACCTAAAAGCATAAACACAATCAGCATCATAAGTAGAGGAACAGGAATGCCCAGAATGCGTCCAGATCCGAGGAAAGAGAATCCCGGAGCGCTAAGCGGTTGACTTAGGCCACCAGTGAGCACCAGAGCAAGGCCCTCAATCATGTAAAGCATGCCGAGAGTCGCAATGAGTGGATTTATACTTAATCGCGTCACGATGAAGCCATTAATGAGGCCTACGAGACAACCCACAAGCAAGACCACTACTATACCAATCCAGATATCTACACCATTTTTCACAAGAATTGAGAGCAGCACGCCAGCGAATCCGGCTACCGCAGCAACTGAGAGATCAAGGCCTCCTCCAATAATTAGTAATGTCTGAGGCGCGGCCATCAAGCCAATGTAGGCAACATTATTGCCAGTATTGAGAATGTTGCGGATTGTGAAGAAGTATGGAGACATTATTGCAAACACTGCTACCATAGTGATATAGACCAGCAACAATACAAAAGCCGTAGAGCGGCTGTAAAGCCACCGCTGAAGCGCCGACTTCTGGTTAGCATCCACTTTAGCTACCTGCACTTGCCTCGGCTGTGTACGCCGCAGCATGCATCAACTCCCTACTAGACACTCCACGCGCAAAGGTCGCAACATGCCTGCCTCGTGCGAGAACAAGTACCCGATCACAAAGTGCTGTCACTTCTTCAACATCAGTAGAGATAATGATGAACGTAGTACCTGATTGAGCCATATCAGTAATAATCCTATGTATTTCTTCTCTCGCTCTCACGTCAACGCCGCGGGTCGGTTCTTCGAGGATGAGAAGTTCCGCCTGTGCCTCAAACCATCGGGCAAGCAACACTTTCTGCTGGTTTCCTCCACTCAGCCAGCGAACCCTCTGCCTCGGCCCCTGGCTTCGGATCTGCAGGCGACTGAGCCAACGTCGCGTTGCGCTATCCTCGCGCCTGCGATCGACCATGCCAACGCGAGAGACGAAGCGGTCGACGATCGGTAGCGTCATGTTGGCGGCCACATCGAGATCCAACACGAGTCCATCACGACGACGATCCGCAGGGACGAAACCAATGCCGCTGCGAACCGATCGTAACGGGGATCCCGAAGCGAAAGCATTGCCACGTAACTTGATCGTCCCAGCTACTATCGACCGAGGGAGTCCTCCGAATATCGCTCGCCCGACTACCTCGACTCCAGAGCCGAGCAGTCCGAAGATGCCTAGGATCTCGCCCCGCCTCACGTCGAAGGTAATTCCCCTAAGTTCGGGCTCAACACGGAGTTCTCGAACTTGTAATAGTATCGAATCTGTCTCTACTACCTTGTGATCGGTAAGCTGGCTTTCCCCCTCCGTGGTTCTTCCGACCATTGCCCTAACGACGTCGGACGGGCTACTCCGATGAGGTATGAACTCGCCAACTACCGTGCCATCGCGCAACACCACGATTCGATCAGCGATTTCGAAAGCCTCATCGAGACGGTGCGTTATAAAGATAACCCCAGCTCCATTTGTTCGTAAGCGCCTCAACACGTTGAAGAGGGCAGCCGTTTCTTGCGCAGTGAGCGTAGCCGTCGGCTCATCCAGTATGAGCAGGCGAGCTTCTCCGGCTAACGCACTTGCAATCTCAACAATACGCTGCTGTGCAACAGGGAGCGTCCGCACTGGCCGCTTTGGATCGATACTTACGCCAAGTTGGCATAGTATAGCGCGTGCTCGCTCCTCAACTGCGGTCCGGTCTGCCCACGACAGGAGGAGTACTCGCCGAATGGGAAAATCTGAAAGCAGGATATTTTCGCCGACGGTCAAGTCGGGGACGACGTGGATTTCTTGAGGCAGCACACGGATTCCCAGTTGCCGTGCTGCACGTGGTGACTGGAAAGTCCTTTCAATACCATCAAATCGTATTGTACCACTATCTTTATTATATTCTCCCGATATAATCTTTATTAGCGTAGATTTCCCGGCGCCATTCAAGCCAAGAAGTGCCACAATCTCACCGTAATCTACATGAAGGTCTACGTTATGTAGGACACGCATAGGACCAAAGCTTTTCGTAATGCACTTCACTTCTAGAAGTGATCTCGAAGTACTCCTCTGCTCGCACATACTCACACCATCACCCTCTTCTGGGTTACTTCAGTAGCGCCTGGTAGTCCTTCAGGTTGGGATCCTGGCGAAGCTGCTCAACAAACAGCCGATACTCCTGTTCGGGAAATGTAAATACAAAATCCGGGCTACGCCTAGTACACTGATACTGCGCATAGAATTCACAGATATTTGCTGGTGTTACCATAGGATGTTGAATCAGTACGCCAGGTGGCACAGAATAACCCGCGAGCATCATTAGCGCAAGAGGAATGAGGTAGTTACCGTAGCGCTCAGGAAAGAATCCCACCGAGCCGATCATCCGCTCTTCGGCCATCATTGTGTCGAGCTCGTCAGCATTCATTCCCACAGCTAGAAGATCGTTATAACGACCGGCGGCCTTCACCGCCTGCAGCATGCCGATAGTAGACCCATCGTTAATCGCTGTAACCAAGATTGGGGCGCCTGCTGGTATCCGCCCTAGTAGATTCGCCATTTCTGTGTACGAAACCTCACGAACATTCTTTGTGTCAATCGTAAGAAGCTGTTCCTTGGGTAAGTCCTTGAGTACAGCAAGGATACCCGCCTTCTCACCGTCTGTACGCATCTTGGGGACGACACCTGATTGAGGCAGTTCGCCCACCACAGCATAGACGTCCTTCATTCGGTCGTGTCCCCAAAGTGCGATCGCAGCTTGGGCGAGATATGCCCCTGCAAGAAAACCGGCGTAGGGGTTATTTGCACCGAAGAAAACAGCATCACCGAGCGGTATGTCGATAGCAACGACTGGGATGTCGGCATTCTTGAACTTCTGCCAAATCTGTGGGCCGAAGTTGACGTCCGTCTGGAACTCAATAACAAAGTCAACATTTCGCTGAACAAAACTGTCAGCTACTTGCAGAGCGACTGGCCCTGAGGCTTGATTATCAGCAATGATCAGCTCAATGCCAGCCAAGTCAGTATTCTGCTTTATGCTCTGCTCAACAAGTAGGCAGAAATTGATGTCACGAGCCAGATTAGCAAACCCAAATACGTATCTGTTGCCATTCTTTGGCGGGCGCTTTGCCTTTGCAGCTTCTACCATCTGCTTCAGCGTCTCGGAAGGCATTAGACGGCCGTCGTAATTGTCCGGGTTAAAGCCGAAGAACTCTACGGCAGTCAGTGTTGCTTGTGTAGTTGGAACTACTGTGGGGGAGGTCTCAGTTACCACGCCAGCAACTGTGGGGCTAGGGCCCGGCGCCGATGAGGGCGGAGCACTAGTTTCCTGGGTAGCGGTAGGCGCTGGGGTCGCTTGGCGACATGACGTGAGCAGTAGTGAGGCCAAGCCTATACCCGCCAGTCGCACCATGTCGCGCCGTGTATAGAAGCGTTCTTGAGCAATACCTCCCTCTCGCATTTTTATTCCCTCCTGTTTCAAGCACTTCTGGTTGCCCTCCATAGGATCTCCTCCTTCTATAAATTCGCCACAGCTCGAACTACGAATTCATCTTCGTTAACTGTGCATGTTCACCTCCAGATTCTCCTTACCTGCACCCCCATGGCCCGTAGCTCCGCCGCACGCTCCTCGCTGGTATCGGCCAGCAGCACCTGGGAGACAACCTTTACTTGTCCGATGATGTGTAGGCCGTACTGCTGAAACTTCGTCTCGTCCACGAGCAGTATGGCTTCCCGTGACTGCTCAATCATGGCCCGCTTGACGTCCGCCTCTAGGGCGTCAGGATCGGTAAGGTTGCCGTTCGAGGTCACTCCTTTGACACTAAAGAAGGTCTTATCAGCATAGAGAGAGGCGATATCGGCCAATGTCCGCTGGCCAACAAATGACAGCGTAAGCTTGCGCAACGCACCCCCTAGCCCGATCAGCTCCAATTGCGGTACCTGGCTGCTGGCAACCAACTCCATGATCGGGAGAGAGTTGGTCGCGATAGTGATTGCAAGCCCGAGATTGACAATACGCCTTGCAAGGTAATACGCCGTTGTCGACGAGTCAAGAAAGATCGCTTCTCCAGGATTGAGCATCGCGGTGGCAATCTCGGCCAACAACTCCTTCGCTTTCACCGCCCGCTCGAGACGTTGGGCAAACGAATCCTCGTGTTGGGCGAAGCTCGGGAGGATAGCTCCTCCATGTGTCCGCTTAAGCTGCCCAGCTCGCTCGAGCGCATCTAGATCCCGACGAATGGTCATCGGCGAGATCTTGAAGAGCTGCCTAAGTTCGGCCACTGTAACGCCTCCGCGCCGGTGCAGAAGTTCCAGAATCTGACGACGGCGCTCCTCTGGCAGTGTGCGAGTCGACGAGCGAATCTGGTCGATCATGACCTTAATCCGCGATGATCTAGACGAACTCATCCAACAATAGCACACACTCGATCAATCTGCAAGAGATCGACGGGGCGGCCCCATTGCTCGGCTGTGCTAGACACGCGCCTGGCCGAACCTCGATGGAGCCCAGTCCAGCGCAGGCAATAGCAGTAGATCCCAGCGGGAGCCGTCGCCGCTATACTCCGAACACCATTTATGCCAACTCTAGCGCGCTAATTCCCGGCGGTGCCCACTGAATGCGTACGAGCCCACTCCCCGTCAAGGCTAGGGAGCCAGCATGCGTCACACATCGCAACGGTTTCTGCTGCCGCTAGCCAGAATAGCATTGACGGAGAGAGTGATGCGAATCGCACGTTATGCGGGCAGGCATGCGCCTAGGAAAGGGGGTGGAGGGGTAGACCCTTACGGGGGAACTCGAATGCCTCGTTGCCTTGAGTATGAGCCGCCTCTGCCAGCCAGGTTTTCCCTGAAGCGACTCTTCCAGCACCTAGATCCCGTGTCCACGCCATTGAGCCCGAGGGAAGCCCTCGAGGGTTATTGTTCGAGTAACGCCACATTTTCAAATTAGGAAGTGCGAAGCTAAGTCGCCCGGTCAGGGGCACGGCGAGAGTACAGTGCGCTTCGTGAAGCACTTGCGGCATCTAGTCACCATTTTGGGGAACCAATAGGTTAGCCACATCTTCGGGGTTGGACTCTGTAGCAGTTGGCTCGCCGGCAACCTGCTCTTCCACTAGTCGCGAGGTGTTCCGCCCATAAGGTGATTAACAGATAGTTAGGTAACTTGGACACTCGGCCAGGGAGAGACTCCAGCCGCTCTCTCTGTCCCACCGGTTCGGGCATCGGCCGGATGCGCCGAAGCTTATCCCATAGAAGCTGCAACCATTCCTGCTGGGACGATTGTGTCCAAGCGGAAACTTGACCATGACGCGCTTGGTGCTCGTGCTGTCAGAGAAGAATATCTGGATGCCGTTCACACGAGCACATGTCAGGTCTTGAGGTAGTCGCGGCTGAACCGGGCTTTCTCGGCCAAGGTTATCCCGTCAAGATGCTCGTGATGCATTGCTCGGGCGCGAATGGCCCAGCATAGTTTTCGTTGCACAGCTTGCCTTACAGGAGAGTGTTTACTACCGCAGTTATGCTTTTGAGCGATTGGTCACAATCGGTTGGATTGAAGTAGGGGCATGGCTTGCCGAAGTTGCAGTGGACTGGTTCCTGGGTCTTGTTAATGATGCCCTTGATCTGATCCCACCGGTTGAACAGCAGCGAGTACAACCACAGTGCGCAGTGGCGACCCCAGGGCAGTCTGCCCGCAAAGCGCTGGCGGGAAGGCAATCTTGACGAGCACCAGTCTTCATCGCCTGACAACTTAGCGCCCGGCGGGCGTAATCCGCTCGCCGCGCGGCACGCGTGATTGAACCTCTCAGCCTCACGCACTGAGTGCCAACGAGTAACGGATCGCCTCAAGGCCCCAAGAGCACTAGCAGGGCAGATCAGCTCGGCGCATCGGCACACCCACGAACTTAAGAGGTGCGGTGTTTGGGTACTGGGGATCATACGGAGTGGCGGCCTGCCAATTAGTGAGTTCAAGAGTGCACCCAGCAACTTTGCCTCATCGCTGCAAAGGAGAGTAGTCGCGACTGTCACTAGACGAGTTTAACGAATTGAACCAGTTCGCAACCGAAGCGATCGAGGCTGTTCCGCAGGGCACGGGTATCTTAGATCTTACATACCTTAATTAAAATCCTAAGCACTTCACACACTCAGGACGGCGCGTCACCGCAGCTGCGCCACTCAAACCGCATGTGGTGAATCGCGCCGAAGTAGGCGCCCGAGCTTCCCGCGGCCTTGGCGAGCCAAATACCATTTATGTCTAAGCAGCGGGTCAGGACCTTGATCGCCAAGATCAGTTGCGCAGGGTTAAGGACGCGCGGCACCCTTACCGTCTCGGCTCCGTGGGGGAAGTCCACGCCTGACACGACCAGCTAAGCAGTCTAGTACGATCGGCCTAAGTCAGAGCTTCGAAGGGACGGGCAAGGGAGTCGACCAGTAGCGATGTGTTAAACGAACTCACCGATAGTAACAGGATAAAATCTGTGGATAAAATCTGTACGCAAATACCCCACAGCAGCGGACCCGGAGCCAGTCGCGTGCAGGCGTGAACCATCATGTAACCCTTCTCCTCTCGTTTCCGCTCGCTCGCCGCGGGGTGGAGCAGCGGCAGCTCGCTGGGCTCATAACCCAGAGGTCGTGGGTTCGAATCCCACCCCCGCTACCAGTGAAGAACCCTCGGGAATAACCCCGAGGGTTCTCTTCTCATCTACGCGTGAGCTGCTGTCTACCACGTGACGTCGGGTCAGTCTGTCTAGTCCGCTGCCACCACCTGCTGTCGCCGCCGCTCGGTCGCTATCGCATCCGCTGCATGGATCGCGTCAAAGACCATATCCGGCGTCACTACGAACGGCATGTTGTGAATGGTTTCCCCTGGAGCACAGGCTCGCTCGGCGACCAGCCGTAACTCGGATTCGCTCGCGTCCGCTAGATGGAGCTCGGCCAGTGTCGTCGGTAATCCGACAACAGCACAGTAGTCGATGAAGGTATACAGTTCGTCAGTCGGGCGCCCCTCGAGAACCAACTGGACCAACGTCCCAAAAGCGACTTTCTCGCCGTGCAGGATCATGTGCGTCCGCTCATGCAGCGCAGTGATGCCGTTATGGACCGCATGCGCTGCCGCGAGGCCGCCGCTCTCGAAGCCGAGTCCGCTCAACAGGGTGTTGGCCTCGACCACCCGCTCGACCGCCAGCGTAACGGCCTGTCGTTCGACCGCTCGGACAGCGGCCGGGCCATACGTCATCAGCGTGTCCCAACACAGCTTCGCCAGGTTTGCAGCGGCAAGCGTTGCAACTCCCCCTGCCATTGCCGGCCGCCGCGACTCGAGATTGGCGCGCGCTTCGACCCAGGTCGAGAGCCCATCGCCAATCCCCGCGACCAAATAGCGAACGGGCGCCCGAGCGATCACTTCCGTATCGACCAGCACGAGATCCGGGTTGCGTGGCAATATGAGATACCGATGGAACACGCCTTCATCCGTATAAATGACCGACAGGGCACTCGTCGGAGCATCGGTCGAAGCCACGGTCGGCACGCTGACACAGGCCGCGTTCAGATGAAAGGCGACCGCCTTGGCGGTGTCCAGAATTTTCCCGCCACCGACCCCGGCGACCACCGTCACTGTGTCCTGCCGACCGATCTCGCTCAGGCGGGCGATCTCTCGCTCCGAGCACTCGCCAGCAAAATCGGCTCGCGTCACCGCGATACCGGCCTGGGCCAGCTGATTGGCAAGTTCCTGACCTGCCGCCGGCCACGTCCGCTGGTCCACGATCAACAGGACTCGGTCACCAAGTGGTCGAATCAGCTCACCGGCCTGCCGCAATGCCCCGCGGCCCTGCACGTACTTGCGCGGCGCGATCATTGCTGCCAGCATCGGCTCTTCTCCTTTCCTCCACCCGTGCCGCTTGCTGGGAAATCCTACACAAAAAGTATGACCGGGGGCAGGCGCTGAAACGTTGCAGAAGTGTGACCCGCACCGTGCTACGGTGTGATCACTGCTCGTCCGAAATACCGTCCGTGCTTGAAATCGTCGATCGCCCGGTTGATCTCTTGGAGCGTGTAGCGCTGCGTAAACACGCGGACTTTCCCTCGAGCCACAAGATCGATCAGTTCGACCAGCTCCTTGTAGTTTCCAACCAGGCTCCCAGCAACCGTCAACTCGCCGAAAATCATGCGTACGGTCGGAATCTCCAACGTCCCCCCATAGCCGATGATCAGATGGGTGCCGCCCTTGCGGAGCATCTGCCAGCTCTGCTGTTCGACCCCCTGCTCACCAACGAAGTCGAGCACGACGTGCGCACCACCACCGGTGAGCTCCCGAATTTCCGCGGCCAGATCAGGACTACCAGCCAGAACATGGTCGGCCCCGAGCTCGCCAGCTCGCTCCCGCGCCAACGGCGAGCGATCGACGGCGACGATCCGCACCCCCGCCAGTGCCCGCAGGACCTGGAGAGCGATGTGCCCGAGTCCGCCGATCCCGATGATCACCACCCAACCATCCGGCGGCGCGATGCGGCTTACCCGCTTGGCTGCTCGATAGGCCGTCAGCCCCGCATCGGCCAGGGGCGCGATATCCACCAGATCGACGTCCTCAGGCACGTTCACCAGCGCCCGTTCGGTCGTGACGAGATACTGGGCGAACCCACCGTCCGAGTCCAATCCCGGAAACCGCGCGCTCGTGCAGTACATGTCCTCCCCGACCCGGCAGCCGAGACAGAGCCCGCAGGTGGCCTGCGGGTGGCAAATCACGCGATCTCCCACCCGCACGTTGCGCACGGCACTGCCAACCGCCTCGACGATACCCGTGTTCTCATGTCCGAGCGTGTACGGGAGCAGCTTTCCTTCCGGATCGAGGATCGGGCGCCATACCCCCTCGATGATGTGGAGATCGGTCCGGCACAGCCCTGCTCCCACGATACGGACGATCACCTCGTCCGGTTGCCGGATCGTCGGATCGGGAACAGTCTCGAGGCGCAGCTCTTCCTGCATCGCCGGATCATACCGATACAGTCGCGCAGCCAGCACCGCCTTTCCTCCTCTCACTACATGAGCTGGCCGCGCAGTGCTGCGCAGCCAGCTCGCCTTCCACCTTGCCCCCGATCGGCTCAGGCTGCCTGCTGGGCGGCCAGCAGCTGGCCGATCGGATCCTGCGCCAGCTTCGCCTTCTGCGCCGCAATGTCGATGCCGTACAGGCGCGCCGCGTTCTCGCCGAGGATCTTCCGCTTCGCCTGCGGCGTCAGATCGACTCCGTATTCCTCTTTGATGTCCTCCGGCAGCTCGAACCGCGCGAACGCCTCCACGATCCACTTCGGTGTCCAAATCGCGTAGTCGCTCCCGAACAGAATCTTGTCCTCACCCACCCAGTAGAGCAGGTTGGCCATGATCTCCGCCAAGTAGCGCGGGCGCGTCGCGATGAAGGCCGAGGCCACCGCCAGCCCCGCATAGACGTTCTTCTCCTGCTTGGCGATCCAGCAGAAATCGTCCAGCCGGGGCAAGCCCACATGCTCGATGATGAAGTTCAGCTCAGGAAAGTCGGTCGCCGCATAGTCCACATCGTGCACGTCGAAGGCATCCTTACTCAAGGGATAGACCGTCGGCCCTTTGTGGACATGGATGTTCTTGATGCCCAGCTCGCGGCACAACTCCAGATACCGGTAGGCCATCGGATCGCTGAGCTTCCAGCCACGAGACCCGTCGTACCACTCGGCGGTATAGAGCTTGAGCCCACGGATCGGATACTGCTCGACCATCCGGCGGAAGGTCTCGAACCCGGCCTCGCCCCAGCGTGGGTCGAACGATCCGCAGAGGATGAAGCGATCCGGATACTTCTCGACGAGCACGTAATTTTGCTCGTGCGTGTTGAAGCCCTTCTTGAAGAACTCGCGTAGGTACGTGGAGTTGAAAATCCCCATGTCGACGTGGCCTTCGAGAAAGAGGTCACGCACGAGGTCATCCTCGCTGTACTTCATGAATTTCTCGAAAGGCCAGACTGCTTCCTTGGGACTCAAGGCCAGATGGTAGTCATAGAAACACTTGATCCAGCCTTCGCCCCACTGGTTCCGCCAGTTCTCCGGGCTGCCATCCCAAAAGTGCATGTGCCCGTCGATGACGAAGACCTCCTGCCCGTCGATCGTGATCATCGCAACGCCTCCTTTCGCTCAGCCGTCCACCACTGTTGCCGACTTTCCAGGAGTGCTTCGCACAAGGCAGTACTCGCCCGCAGATTGACGACGGTCGCGCGGAGCCGGCGCAGCTCATCGGGAAGCTCTTCTTCACCGATCGCGCTCCCGTCCGGCCGCAGGAGCAGGGGTGCGTCCGCATCCATGGGGAGCCCGAGTTCGGCCCGTCGCGCCAGATACCGGTCGGCGATGCGAGCACGAATGGGTCCGTACCGGTTGTCTTCGTCGCACAACCACGCGTCCTCGCCACTGCTCACCAGGGCAGCCAGCCTCGCGCGTGCCAGAACCGACCCGGGTGCTCCCGCGTTGCGCAAGGCTTGGACCAGAACCAGTAACCGACTCAGGTACCCCTTGATGAGGAACCGCTTGCGGAGTTCTTCGAGTTCTTCGGTCGCCTCATCAGGAAACAGCTCGCAAAAGGAGCGGCCGGCACTCACACCACGCGAAAGGACATCGCTCGCGAAATGATCTTCCAGCACGATCTCGACCTGGGCGATTTCCGACCGCTCGAGCAGGGCACGCCGCACGCCATCCGCCATGAGGTAGGCGAAGTTCGGCGAGCACCAGTAGGTCGGTAGACGGAGCACGACGCGGACACGCTGGCCCTCCTGCTCGACGCGCTGCACGAAACCGAGGCGAACGATCGATTCGTCGAGTTCCGGGTCGAGGACCCGCTCGAGCTGCGCCCAGAGCGCTTTCGTCTCCATCGCTGGCTCCCTGATCGATCCATGCTCGGGCTGTTCTCGAGGTGAGCCTAGCGACTCGAGACCCGTGGCGCAATGCATACGAGTGTTTTTGGCAGTATCTGCCAAAAGAACCGGAAAGTCCGATCAAGAGAGGGAAGCCGCGCTCGCAACGCGGCGCAAGAGTCCGACCAAAAGCTCACTCTCGGCAGCGAACCGCCGAACCGGCACACTGATCCCGAGTGCGACCGCCACCCCGCCATCTTCGCGGACGAGAGGAACAGCGATGCATGCTGAACCGAGCGCGTACTCCTCGCGGTCGAAGGCGACGCCGCTCGCTCGGACCTCACGGAGCTCGTCCTGGAGCTGATACGGCGATTCGATCGTCGTCGGGGTAAAGCGGGGAAGTCGCTCCTGTTGGAGATAGTCAGGCCACTCCTCCAGGCGACGATCCACGAGCAAGAGCTTTCCGAGTGCAAGAGCATGAGCCGCCCCGCGGAAACCACGCCGCAAGCCCGGCAGCTCCCGCACGCCACGTCGACCGTGGACGTAGATGACCTCCACGTCGCGGTCCGACCAGACAGCAAGGTAAGAACGACAACCCGTCATTGCACTGATCTGGCTCGCCACCGGCTCGAGTTCGGTCGGGCGCAGGCGACTCCCGAGCAGCTGGTCCGAGAGCCGATAGAGCGCTGGTCCGGGCCGCAGGCAGCGATGCGGCTCCAAAACGACATAGCCGGCAGCAGTCAGCGTGTGCACGAGGTGATAGGCAGTGGAAAGACTCACCCCCAGCTCAGCCGCTAGCTCTTTGACCGAAAGCCCGGGCTGACGCTCGACGACGAGCTGTAAAACCTGGAGAACTCGCTCTCCCGTAGTGAGCGTGCGCGCAGGCCGCGCCACTGACACGAGCCCCTTTCTCGCCGACCTTGACCGGGCGGTGACATGCTCACCTTAACGCATCGTGGGCCCGCACGTCAAGAGGATGGGATCCGCATTCTGGAGCACCAGCCACGATTTCGTGCGTTATCGTGAGCCCGCACGTCGAGGGGATGGGATGGCGAAAAAGAAAAGGAGCGGCGAAGTCGTACCGGATTGGCCAGCAGACAGGAGTTCCCGCCACGACCGCACCCCGTCCCCACGCGAGAGCGGTGCTCGCGATCCGCACGCTGGGTGGTCCGCGCCGCTCTCGACCCCATCGCGAACTTCCCCACACTGCTCCACGATGAACGAGCCGCAAAGCGATCGGCGAGACCGGTTCGGTATCCATCCACCCAGGCAGGAGCGACCGCGCCTGTCGTTCATCCTGACGGCCAGTAGGAGGGAAGACGGCGCACCCCTTGACAGACGGCCATCCTATCGCGCACAATGAATCCCGACTGACGAAGTCGGGATTCTCCGGTGGCCACCGAGCCCGAACAGTCGGTCCCCCGATGCGGGACGAAGGGAGACGGAGAGACTCGACGACTGAAAGGAGAGACGATGCGTCGCCGCGATCTTATCCGCCTCGGCGGACTCGGGCTCGCCGCTGGATGGACACTTCTTGCGGCCTGCCAGAGTACCGAGCCGACTGCGACCCCCGCACCTCCGACACCAACAGCAGCCGGGGCAGGCATGGCTCCGACGGCTTCGCCCACCCCAGCAGCTGCTGCGACACCAACGGCCGGCGCAACACCGACCGTGATGACACGCTCCCAAAGTGCAGTTGTGACGATTTATTCAGGTCGCTCCAAGTCGCTGATCGGGCCGTTGCTCGACCGGATCGGTCAGGAACTCGGACTGGATGTGCGGGTGCGCTACGGCGATACCGCCGAATTGGCGACCGCGATCCTGGAGGAAGGGGACCGTTCGCCAGCAGACCTCTTCTTCGGACAGGATGCTGGTGCCTTGGGCGCACTCGCTAAGGAAGGTCGCTTGGCGCCGCTCCCGAGCGAACTCCTGCAACGTGTGCCGCAACCGTACCGCTCTTCCAAGGAACTCTGGGTCGGCATCAGTGGACGAGTCCGCACCGTCATCTACAACACCGAGCGGGTGAAGCCGGAGGAGATCCCTGCCTCGATCGTCGACTTCGCAGGGAACGAGCGCTGGCGTGCCCGACTCGGCTGGGCGCCGACGAACGGATCTTTTCAAGCATTCGTGACGGCTCTCCGTCGGATGCGTGGGGAGGATGTCGCGCGCTCCTGGCTCGAGGGAATCAAAGCGCTGGACGCACGCGTCTTCCCCAAAAATTCGAGCATCGTCCAAGCGACGATCAACGGAGAGATCGAGGCCGGGTTCGTCAACCATTACTACCTCATGCGCGAGCGTGCGCAGGCTGGACGACCGCTGCCAGCGGAAAACCATTTCTATACTAATGGTGATCCCGGCGGGCTGGTCAACGTGGCCGGCGTCGGCGTGTTGGTGACGAGCCGCGCCAGCGATGCCGCACTTGCGCTTGTCGATTATTTGCTCAGTGAGCCAGCTCAGCGTTACTTCGCCGAGCAGACGTACGAGTATCCGCTCCTCGAAGGTGTACTGGCTCATCCGGATCTGCCGCCGCTGGCGTCGCTCAATCCGCCGGCACTCGATCTCTCCGATCTGGACGATCTCAAGGGAACACTGGCTCTCCTTCAGGAGGTCGGGCTCCTGTGACGGCGTCAGCGGGGCGAACGACCATCGCGCACTCGCTACGGCAGCGCTGGAGCCTCGTGGTGATCCGCCCCAGCGAAGTCGTGGCGCTGGTCGTCGCGTCGATCGCCCTCGTGCCTGTTCTTTACTTGGGCTGGCGCGCTCTGGAGGGAGGCGAGCGTGCGCTCGCCTCCCTCACCCATCCCCGTACTACCTGGCTCGTGCTGCGCAGTCTCGGACTCGCTGTCGCGGTCGCGGCGAGCAGTGCGTTGGTCGCCTTCCCCTTGGCTGTCCTCACCGAACGAGTCGCTTTTCCTGGCCGGCGGTGGCTGGCGATCCTGCTCGCCGTACCGCTCGCCGTGCCGAGCTATGTCATGGCCTATGCGGTCGTGGCTGCGCTGGGTCCGCGAGGAACGCTCGCTTCGCTGCTCGAGCGGAGCATCGGACTCACTCGGCTACCGGAAGTGTACGGGTTCTTCGGGGCGTGGCTCACCTTGACCCTGGTGACCTATCCCTACACGTTCCTGGCACTGCGCGCGGCGTTGCGCGGACTGGATCAGGCCTTCGAGGAAGTCGCGCGCACACTGCACGCGGGACACTGGGTAACGTTTTGGCGCGTCACCGTTCCGTTGCTGGGGCCAGCCTTGCTCTCCGGCATGCTGCTCACGACGCTCTATGTGCTCAGCGACTTCGGCGCGATCGCGATTCTCCGTTACCCGACCCTGACCTACAGCATCTATAACCAGTACCGTCTCTCGTTCGACCGCTCGGCTGCGGCGGCACTGGCGGTGCTCCTGGTCGTCCTCTCAGCGATCCTGTTGATCGCCGAACGGCACTGGCAGCGTCGCGCTGCTTTCTATCGCACCGTGGGGACTCGCCGTCCACCAGTCTTGCATAGGCCAGGCTGGAGGAGTTGGCTGGGACTGAGCCTGGCACTGCTTTGGGGCAGTTTTGCCATCGGCTTGCCCGCTGGCATGGCGGCGTTCTGGTTCCTTCGCGCGCGGTCGTTGGGGGAACAGCTGCCCGGGATCGGGGAACCACTCGCGAACTCCTTGCTGGTCGGTAGCGCAGCCGGACTCGTGACCGTCGCACTCGCGCTTCCTGTCGCCTGGACGGTGGTGCGCGGGAACGGACGATACGTCTCGCTGGTCGATTTGCCTCTCTGGATCGCCTATGGCCTCCCGGGCATCGTGCTGGCGTTGGCGTTGGTGTCGTTCAGCGTCCGCTTTCTCCCGTGGCTCTATCAGACGCTCCCGCTCTTGATCGTCGGATACGCGTTGCGCTTCCTGCCGGAAGCAACGGGGATACTGCGCGCTACGCTGGCACAACAGAATCCGCGGCTCGAGGAAGCAGCGCGGACACTGGGCCTTCGTCCCTGGCGAGCGTGGCTGACGGTGCAGTTCCCGCTGACTCTCCCGGGTATCGGGAGTGCCTTCGCGTTGGTTTTCCTGACGACCATCAAGGAACTCCCGGTGACGTTGCTGTTGAGTCCGATCGGTTTTACGACCTTGGCGACGGCAGTCTGGAACGCGACCGCCGATGCCTTTTGGTCGCACGCGGCACTGCCGACACTCCTGCTGCTGGGCATCGGTGTGGTACCGATGGCACTCTTCAGCTGGTGGCAAGAGCGCGGGGCGGGAAGGAGCAACGGGTGAGCGAAACGTGCGCGGTCCGCTTGGCGGGAGTCTGGAAGTGGTACCGAGGGACAGCCGTTCCCGCTGTGCGGGATCTCTGGCTCGACGTGCGCGCCGGAGAACTGCTCGCCATCCTGGGGCCGAGCGGATGCGGTAAAACGACGACCCTGCGCCTCATTGCCGGTCTAGAGCGGCCGGACACGGGGGCGATCGAGATCGGCGGGCGAGTGGTAGCCGGGGGCGGCCGTTTCGTTCCACCGGAAGAACGGGGAGTGGGGCTCGTTTTCCAAGATTACGCGTTGTTTCCTCATCTGACGGTCGAAGAGAATATCGCATTCGGGCTCCGCGGGTTCGCGCGGCAGGAGCGTGCCCGGCGCGTCCAGGAACTTCTGGCCCTGACCGGGTTGGAGGCTTTTCGAACACGCTATCCGCATCAGCTCTCGGGGGGACAGCAGCAGCGGGTCGCGATCGCCCGGGCACTGGCTCCACACCCAGCAGTACTCCTCCTGGACGAACCGTTCGCGAACTTGGACGCCGAACTGCGCCTGCGCATGCGCGAGGAACTGCGACGGCTGCTGCGCGATGTCGGCGTGACCGTAATCCTGGTGACCCATGACCGCGATGAAGCGCTCGCCTTGGCCGACCGCGTGGCAGTGATGCTGGAAGGGACCGTGGTGCAAGTGGATACCCCAGAACGGGTGTACCACGAGCCACGGACGCGTGAGGTGGCTCGTTTGCTCGGCCAAGCCAGCTTCGTCCCAGCGAGAGTGCTCGGGCGGCTCGGGCGCAGCGACATCGGGTCGTTCGCACTCGAAGGGGCGGAGGATCCGACCGAGCAGGTCGAGTTGCTCCTGCGGCCACGCGACGTCGTGCTCGAACGCCATCCGGAGGGGCTCGGGGTCGTCGTCGACCGACGCTTCGTCGGTGCGGAGACGATCTACCGAGTCCTGCTGCGTTGTGGCATCACGGTCGAGACGAGCCAACCGCCTTCCGTCGAGTTGGCGATCGGGGAGCGCGTCGAGGTACGGTGCAATCGGGCGCGTGTCGCGGCATTCGCGGGAGATGAGCGGATCGGGCTGGCAGCACTGCTGGAACGCTTGGGGCGCACGCGTTCAGCCGACACGGAGGCGCCGGTGGCTGGTGGCACCGATGGAGCGGCAGCGAGTTGACGACTCGAGCGAGGAGCAACGATCCAGGAGCCGGAACCGAAGCCGAGTCGTGTCGCGGGTTTCTCGCACAGCGGGGGACGTCGTCGGACGGGCCAGGGCGCGCCGGTTCTGCGAGAGGCAATGCTGCCCGTCTGCTATGCGTATAAGTGTCCTTATGCGCTGATACTGGGACAGCCCGCCTCACGAGGTGACCATGGAGCTGGACACGCAGCGATCCGGACATGGCATTGGTCTCTGCACGCCGGTGCAGGCGGTGCCAGCTGCGTGGTCCAGCAGTGTGACGACCGGTCGGCGACTTTCGGCTCGTGCCTGACCGTGAGGTCCACGGCTTCGAAGCTGTCGTCGCGCGGTGACATGTGCGCGCACGTTCAGCGAGTGCGCCCTAGTTATCGGCTCGTGCTGTTGCCTCGCGGCTGGAACGCTGGAGCAGCGAGCAGCCCGCTCACCGCGACACTGAGCACCCTGTCCGCCCGGAGGAGAGACGCTGCTCATTGCTCCCCTACCCTTTTGCAGTGATCGGTTTTCTGTCATGAGTGACCGGCGGGTGTGGCGTGCTGGCTGGGGTCTGCTCGGCGGGCGATGGAACGGGTGATGGGTGCTGACCGCTGGGTGCGCCGTCAGACGAGACAGGTCGCGACCTTGATCGCCCCACCGACGACGATGAGCCAGGCCGAATTCACCTCGAAGCGGAGGAGCGCGACGAGCGCTCCGAGCGCTAGGAACCCGCTCAGCGGATCGCCGATCGCTGTGCGTCCGAGTTCCCACAGCACACCGGCCACGAGCGCGACTGCCGCCATGTTCAGACCGTCGAGGAGCGATGCGAGCCGAGAAGAGCGGCCCAACCGCGGTGCCACTGGCCGGACCACTGCGACGAAGGCGAAAGCTGGCAGAAAGATCGCGAGCGTGGCGAGCAATGCTCCCGGTAGGCCCGCCACCAGATACCCGATGAAGGTCGCCGTCGTGAAGACTGGTTCCGGCGTCACCTGCCCGACCGCGATCGTGTCCGGGAGTTGCTGGTCGGTCAACCAGCCGAGTCGTTCGACGAAGTCGCGCCGCAAGAAGGCCAGGAGCTCGTACCCACTCCCGTAGAGGACCGAGCCGATCTTGAGGAAGGTGAGGAACAGTTCGAGCAGACTGACCGGTGCGCTCGCACCGATGACCGGAAACGCATTGGTCGCGAGGGCTCCCACAGGCGCGAGAGCGAACGACTCGGCGCGACGTCGCCCAATATGGAATACCAGCATGGCGAGTGTCGCACGCGCGAGCAGCAGGAGTTCGTGGACGCCAGCGAGATACGAGATAGAGGAGGAAAACCAGCAGAGCCAGCACGATCCGGCTCGTTCGCCGGACGGCGAATTTCCCAAGCTCCAGATCGCCTGGTCGATGAAGGCGAGGAGAACCGGCTTCACTCCCTCGAGGAGCCAGATCGCTGCCGGTACAGTCACCCAACGGACGTAGAGTCAGGCGAGAACGAGCGCGGCGGCCGGGAAGATGAAGAGTATCTCACCGACGAGGAGACCCGGCCAACCGGCTCGTCGATAGCTGCAAAGGATGACCATCTCGGTCGAGTTCGGACCCGGGATGAGGTTGGTGATTCCGAGAAGGTCGAGGAACTCCTGCTCGCTGAGCCAGTTCCGCCGAACGAGGACCTCTTCGCGCAACATCGCGATATGGGCAGCTGGCCCCCCGAAGGCGAGGCAGCCGCGTTCGAGCGCCACGAGCGCGACGTCAGCGAGATGGCTACCCTGCTCGCGGTCTCTTTCAGACAGACTGCTGCGCACCGGCGGAGTCTCGCTCACGCTCGTCTCCCGACGATCGACCGATACCGGCGTCAAGGTGCCAGGATACGTCAGAAGAGCGACACTGGGCTGTTGCCATCATGATGATCGGCACGAGACTATTGTCAGGCGTTGGTGTCGACCGCAGCATGAACCATGGTTGTCTCGCTCATGATCGGCGCGAGACGAGCTCGCGGTGTTGCGACTTCATGAAGCGGACGCGCGTACTGACCCACCGCTTCCCGCCTGATCACGCGCTGCGACGTGCCGGAGAGAAGCCAGCCCATCGAGCGACCGTGTGCTGACCAGCAGTCCCCTGACGAAGCCCAAAGCAAACGCGACCGGTTTCTTCTCCTTGTGCCAACGAGACAACTCTTGACTGCGAACAGGCGTTCGACTATGATGCATACGAACGCATGTGCGACTTTCGGCACGGAAAGGGGGACACGTGCCGGTATCGCGAAATGCTGGCCAAGGAGTGAGCACCCGCCGAAGCGAGGCAAGCTCCGTTCCGGAGGTTGCGCACGCGGGCGGCGCGGACGATCCCCGGCGCGAGCGGATCGCCTGGCTTCGCCAGCTCATCGCCGAGCGCTTCGGCTCGCACGTGTTGCTCGATCCGGCATGCCTGGCGTTCAGCGCTGCCCCGGTTCGATCGGCGATGCTGCCCAGCTCGACCACGAGCCCGCGGTTCCTCTCGACCGATCTCCTCGGTCTCGATCTCGCACTCAGCGGTGGGCTTCCTCGCGGCCGTTTGATCGAGCTGGCTGGCCCAACCTACTCCGGCAAGCGGACGCTCGCGGGCTGGTTCGTTCGGTCCGTCCAGCGTGCTGGTGGCTGGGTCGCCTACCTCGATGCGGCACACAGCCTCGACTTCGACCGCCTGCACCACTGGGGTGTTGCTGTCCTCGATCTCCTCGTCGCGCTCCCGCAATCCGTCACCGAGGCCCTCGAACTGGCTCGTCTTCTCGTGCTGTCCGGAGCGCTCGACCTCGTCGTGCTCGATCTCCCACCGCATCTCGCGCTGCGGTCGGCACTCGACCGCGGTCTCCGCCAGCTCCGTCCGCTCCTGCGCGGTCTGCCGACGGCGTTCGTCGTCGTCCGCGATCGAGTGGACACACCCGCGCTCGCCACTGCGCAGGTACGACTCCAGCTCGAGCCGCTCACGCAGCTCGTCCGACCTGGGCCGCTCGCCGCGCAAGCGTTACCCGAGGGCTTGCGCGTCCATGTCCGTATCGAACGTGGCCCGCTGTGGCCACCGCGCGATCCACCGGTACCGATCGAGTTGTGCCTACGCGAAGGAGTGCGTGTGGCTCTCGAGCGGATCGATCTCGGCCTGGCGCTCGGCGTCATCCGCTTGCATTCGCTCGGCCTGGTTTTCGCTGAAACCGTCCTCGGGCGAACTCGTGAGCGGGCAGCTGTGCGCCTCCAGAGTGATCCGTCGCTCTGGTCACAGTTGGAGGAGGAGATCCGTGTCCGTTGGCTATCTGGCGATCGATCGCTGGCCGCACCGACCGCTCGATGAACTCCTCGCTCCGCTCACGCCGGCGATCCAGAAAGACGAGGAAGAGCGGGGAGTCTGGTTCGATGCGAGTGGTATCCGGCTCCAGCACGGTGACGAGGAGCGGTACGGACGAGCGGTCCTCGCCACGGTCGCGCATGCTGCCGGAACTGGCCGGATCGGGATCGCCGCGACTCCCTGGGTCGCTCGGCTGGCTGCCCGGCTCGCGGCCCCGGACGAGGTGATCGTGGTCCCGGAACTGGAGACACGAGCCTTCCTCCGCCCGTTGCCACTCGAGTGGCTTCCGTTGCCGTCTCGCGTCCAGGATCGGCTCCGCGCGCTCGGCATCGTGACCATCGGCCAGTTCGCTGATCTCCCACTCCAGAGCCTCCGTCGGCGTTTTGGAGCCGACATCGTGCTCGCCCATCGCCTGGCCCATGGAGACGATCCGACTCCGTTCCGCGGCTGGACGCCGCTCGTTCCGCTTCGCGCTGAGCGAGCGCTCGAGCCGCCGATCGCAACACACGATGCTCTGGAGCCGGTACTCCGTTCGCTCTGCCGAGAGATCGCTGATGGGCTCGCTGCGCTCGCTCACGCTGCTCGCAGTATCCAGCTCGAACTGGTCGAGGAAGCCGATCGGACGGTCGC
>Ga0209809_1000727_pt1 | contig 28928 bp, 28 predicted proteins | sample YNPMSTMetaG_FD_186172 | JGI IMG/M metagenome (GOLD analysis project Ga0209809, IMG submission 186172) | Anoxygenic and chlorotrophic microbial mat microbial communities from Yellowstone National Park, USA - YNP MS-T MetaG (SPAdes) (version 2) ...
ATCACTTCCTGCCGATGTTGTTCCAAAATGCCCACTCGCTTGGTGCCTGCTTTCTTAGGGGCTAAATCTTGAGTTTGTTGGTACTGACGCACCCAGCGGTGTACTGTTCTTTTGGTCACCATGAAGCGTTTAGCTACCTGGCGGATGGAGGTGTTACCTGCCTGATAGGCTGCTACAACTCTTTGCCGCAAATCCAAAGAATGAGTCGGCATTCCTTTCTCTCCTTCCTCTTGAATACCTGTACCCTATTTTAAATTAAAAGGCTGTACCAATGGTTTCATCTATAAGCCGGCTACGGTTGAAATTGCGCCTGGCACCAACCCCGCCTTTCTGGATACCGGGGAACTCACCCAAGATCCCTCGCTTCGTCGCCACCGCCCTCCCTTGGCCGTCACCTTCCGGCAGAAGAGCAACAACGCCATCTTCACGGTGGTGGTCAACCACTTGAAGTCGAAGGGATCCCCCTGTGATCCTGTCGACAACGATCCCTTCCAGGGCAATTGCAACGGCAACCGCAGGCGGGCTGCCCAGGAAATCCTGAACTGGTTGTCCACCAACCCCACCGGCTCCACCGATCCGGATGTGCTGATTATCGGGGATCTCAACGCCTACGCCAAGGAAGACCCGATCAAAGTCTTGGAGGAGGGCGGATTTACCAACCTCAACGGCCCCAACAGCTATTCCTTCAGCTTCCAAGGTCAGTGGGGATCCCTGGATCACGCCTTGGCCAACGCCAGCTTGAGGCCGCAAGTGACCGGGTCGGCCAAGTGGCACATCAACGCCGACGAGCCAGTGAGCCTGGACTACACCACGAGCTTCAAGAGCGCCTCACAGCAGAGCCTCTTTTACGCCCCGGATCCCTTCCGTTCTTCCGATCACGACCCGGTGATCGTCGGCTTGAACCTGACGCCGACGCCAACGTCAACCCCGACGCCAACACCCACACCGACCCCAACGCCAACCCCGACCCCGACACCCACGCCGACCCCAACGCCCACGCCAACTCCAACACCAACACCTCCTCCAGTTAACCTGCCTCTAACCGAAGACTTTGACAACTGCAACCCCGCTCCCGCTGGCTGGCAGATTGTGGATGTGGATGGCGACACCACCCGCTCTTGGCGCTGCGTCAATTCCTATGCCGAGGCCAACGCCTTCGGCGGCCAGCAACCGGGTGATGATTGGCTGATTACTCCGCCTCTGAACCTGGCTTCGGCCAACAACCCGGTTCTGACCTTCCGCAATCAGAGTTCCTTTACCGATAGCGGCGTTCCTTTTCCGCAACTAAGCGTTCTTTACTCCACCGATTACAACGGTGCGGGCACTCCGGCGGCGGTGCAGGCAGCCACTTGGACGGCCCTGACGATTCCCAATCCCTCTACAGGCCAATTTGTGGATTCTGGAAACATTTCTCTATCTGGGATCCAACCTCCTGGCCGTGTTTACATTGCCTTCCGCTATCGGTCTTCTGGCACAACTTCTGGCAGAGCCACTCGCTGGCGGGTGGATACGGTTAGGATTGCCGGGAATTAGGACTGGGATCCAAGTGCCAAACTGACTTCGATGGGCAGGAGCTGGGGGAGCGGCTTTGCTTCTCCAGCTTTCTTTTGCTCGCTTTTTTCCCTGAAAAGGGAGCCATATCAGGATTGGGGTAGGGTGGCGGCGTCCTTGTCTCAATCGAGACGACCTGGGATCCCCGCCTGAGCGCAGACCTGGCCCTGGCGATCGAACAGGGTTACCTGCACCGGCAGGGATCGAGCGGCATACTTTTGCACATAGGCTGTCGCCCGCTGGCGGATTTGTCGGGAAAGCTCCTGCAGCACCGGCTCTGCCCAGCCCAGATCCTTCAGATACTGCACCGCTGCCTCTACCGTCCTCAGCTCCAGCACCTGCCGCGCCTGCTCGGCTGTTCCCCCGCAGCGGATGAGGGCTGCCGCCAAGATCTCCAGGCGGGCATCGGCCACATGGCTGGAAGTGGTGAAAATGCCCCCCGCCAGCTTGATCAACTTGCCGTGGTAGCCGATCAAATGAATCGAGTCTGCCCCTCGCAATGCCGCTTCCACCAGCAGCGGCCCGATCCAATTGGCCACCAGTAGAATTTGTTCTGCTGGGATCCCTTGCCGCAAGGCCACCTGCTGCCCATGGCTGCCCACGCAAAAGGCCAGATGCCGGTGGTTGGCCAATTTCTGTTGCAATTCGCGGCGGGCCCGCTCCAGGCTCTCGGCACTGGCAGAAGGCTCCACCTCGGCCCGCGTTCCCAAGAGAGCCAGTCCCTCCAGCACCCCAAACGCCGCATTGGAAGTCCGCTCCGCCAAGAGTTTTCCCTCCGGCAAGATGATGCGCACCCGCAGGCGATACCCATCCGGGATCCCAGGCGAAAGATTGATCTCAAACAGGCGCCGAGCGTAAGCATAGATGGCCGGGCTGCCATCAGCATGCCGCCCCAGCCCCTCTCCCGCTTCCAGGAGCAAAGGCGGAGTGGCGGGATCCCGTTCCTCCAAGCCCACCCAGGCCCAGACCGGCGTGTTGCGGGTGAGATCCAGATGAGGGCCGGGATCCGAACGGGTAATGGCCAAAGCGGTGTTCTCCGAGAGAGCAGCCACCTGCTCCACTGGGATCCGGATGCAAACATCAGGGAACTGGGGCTCCACCTGCACTGCAATGACAGGATGAGCGCCGTCCTGCTCCAAAGGGATCCCCAGAAGGCGGCGGAGAGCGGCTTTAGCAGCAGCCACCGCAAACACGGGCAAGGTATAGCCCTGTTGTGACGAGGGGGGAACCGCATCCTGCATTTTTTGCCTGGAAATAGAGAGGAACCTGCTCTGGAAAAAACTTTGGAGAGAGCCTGTCTCAATTGTGGCCGACGCCAGCCAGCAGGACTGGCTTGATAGGGCAAACTCCTGAAGCCGACTTTAGTGCTCCAACCGCGTAATCGTTAAATGATCTGGGGGAAGAAGGGGAGGAGCGAGAACTTATCTCTTTCAATGAAAGTAAAGAGTCAGAACCGGGGCAGCTATGAGCGAAACCTTGCAGCACTATTTTGAGCGTCTGGAGTTGCAAATTCAGGAGCTGAAAGCTGCCATCGAGCGGATGCCGGAGCAGGTGGCGGCTGCTCTCCTGGCAAAGCAGGAGGCTAAAAAAAATGCCCCCGCCCCCTCCCGTTACAGCGTTCTCACCTCAGACTTGGTGGAAGATGGGAGCCACAACTTTTTGCTGGAGGAGGATCCCCCTGTAGTAAGCAACCGCAGCCCGGCGTATGAACTTGCTCCTGAAGCCCAGATCCAGCGCCTGAGCGCCCAGCTAACCGCTGCCTACAACCGCATTGCTGCTCTAGAAGAACAGCTCTTGGCGCAGCGCCTGCGGCAATGACCTAGCGAGGTTTCGGTGGAGGGGTGGCAAGTGTGCTGTTTTTGCGCTGCACATCTTGCATCTGGAAGCCGTGCTTGCGCAGCTCCTGATCCAACAGCAGCTCGTTTTCCACGTGATCCACAAACAGCACACCGTTGAGGTGATCGATTTCGTGTTGGATAACCCGCGCCAGCAGGTCGTCGGCTTGGAGGGTGCGGGGCCGCCCGGTTTCGTCCTTAAACGAAACCACCACCCCCTGCGGCCGCATGACCTCGCAGAAGACGCCCGGAATGCTAAGGCAGCCTTCCTGGCCGGCTACAACTTCGCCGAGGTACTCGCGGATCTCCGGGTTGATCAGCACCAGCGGTGGCACTTCCGGCTTATCGGGATAGAGATCTACCACAATCAAGCGCTTGGGAATGCCCACCTGGGGAGCTGCCAGGCCAATGCCATCGGCGCTGTACATCGTCTGCAGCATGTCTCGCGCCAACTGGCGGATCTCGTCGTTGACCTGGCTGACGCGCTTGGCCGGCTGCCGCAGCACCTTGTCACCCATGCGATGGATGCGCAGAGGCGGGTTTTTCAGCTTGGCTTTGGGGACAGAAAGGGTGGCCACCATCCGGCAGGTCTCTCAGAATAAACAACAGCAGACATCCCGTCTGGACTTCCATTCTACATTCAGTCCAAGCCGTGCCGAAGCGATGCGTCTGCTGTTCAGCTCCCCTCTGCCTCTGCCAGAGAAGCTGGGAATAGTTGCGTCAGCAGCACGGAGTGCTTGGGCTCGGCAGCGGGTAGGGCCGAAGGACTGGCTCGGGCTTGTTTGCAATCACCAAAACCTTGGCGGCGCAGGCCCCGTCCTCCCCCTTTCCCCCCGTATACGGGAGGATGCAAGGGGGGCTGGGGATCAGCCGCCTTCTATGCCATGTTCGCCAGCCCCACCCCGTTTGGGGAGGGTGCAGCGTTGTCAGTATCTGGGCTTAGGTCCAGGTTGGGGTTATGGCCTCCCCCACAAACATATGGCAGTCTCCCGCCCCTGTAGCTCGCGACAAGCGAGAAAGAATCCGGACTGGGGAGAAGGTCAATACAACTCGGAGCTGTCTTCCTCGACCTCTGGGGATCCCTGTTGGTCAATGGCTTGCTTGAAGCCCAGGGCCACCAGAATGTTGGAGAGGGTGAGGAAAGCCTCTGCTCCCCCATGCAAGGGATCCACATTGGCCAGGGAAGTGCCGTAATGCAGTTGGGCATACAACCCTGCCGGGATGCTGACGGCCACAAACAGTAGCAGCAGCCAAAACCCGATCAAAGCCAGGCGCGGGATCCGGCGGAGCCGCGACAGGAAAAACAAGAAGGCCAAATAGGGAAATAGAGAAAGGGCAAACAAACTGTCCATCGCCTAGCTTGGATCCCTCCTCCCAAGGGACTGATCCGCCTGCTCCGCCCGCCAAATGCGGTAGGCAGCCCAGGCCAGAGTGCAATTGCCCAGAAGTGTCAAGCTCGCCTGGGCAGTTACCACCCAGTTGAGGGCGGGATCGTTGTCAAACCAGTGCCAGGTAATGGCACACATTGCCCCCACCAGAGCAGGCAACATCGCCCAGCTCAAGCCGCGCCACTCTGGCCGGCCCGTTCGCTCCCCAAACTGCCACACGCAAACAATGGCCGCCAGCCATTCCAAGACGCTGGCAATGTGAATCCACCAGGTGGGAAACGAAAGGGCGTGCATCAAACCTCAAGAGAATGGCGCAGCAACTGGCGGTAGGTGGCCTCCTGCAACAGCATTTGCTTGTGCAGCTTGACCAGGATGTCCTTGGCCTGCTCAGGGCTCATGCGAGCTACCAGCGTCTCGAAAGCCCGCTGGCGAAATTCTTGCTCCAGAGAGAGACCTAGCGTTTCCTCCATTGTCGTCACCTTGAGACTCTTAGGGTAGGTGAGAGACTCGCGCTAGGATATCCCAGCGCTGCTCCCAACAAGCACTGCAAGCAGGACAATACATATCTTAACAATCTAGTTTAACAAGTTGCAACAAAACGACAAGGGCCTCCGGATACCGGTCGAGCCAGAGCTGGAGGGGAAACTCAACAAAGGAGCGGGAAAAGTACACGCCCGTAAAGTTTGACAAAAGCACATTTTGGATGGGAAAGTGCGAAGATTTTTGAGCGGCGATCCCTTTACATCCTGTCATGTTGTGCGATTAGGCGGGGCCCCGTGATAAAAGTGAAGTACCTTGAGCTTTGGTTGCCGCTCTTTCCGATTCGCGCCTTGCTTTGCTTGAATTGCCATGACCATTTTTGTGGGAAACCTAAACTATAAAGCCTCAACAGAAGAGCTAGCAGCTTTCTTCCAGCAGAGGTGGAACGTTAAGTCGGTTACAATCCCGATAGACCGAGAAACGGGCCAGACACGGGGCTTCGCGTTTGTGGATTTGGCCACGGAGGCCGAGGAAGAGGAGGCCATCGACGTCGCCAACGGCCAGGAATTTATGGGCCGACCTTTGCGTTTGGATCGAGCCAGGCCGCGCCGACAGGCTTAGCTTCAGCGGGGATTCCTCATCTGACTCCGAGTGGGGTGCCAATCCAAAAGTTGGCAAGGCAGGCAAACGGCGGGCAGGAGTGAGGGCAACGGATGGAAGGGCTTCAAGGCTGCTTGAGATGGTGAAGCTGCTGCATTTTTCCGATATTCATTTGGGCAGTGGCTTGGCCTACGGCTCCATCAACCCAGCTACGGGGCTGAACACGCGTTTGGAGGATTTTGTCGCTTCTTTGCGCCTATGCATTGATCATGCCCTCGATCAGGCTGTGGATCTGGTGCTGTTTGGGGGCGATGCCTTTCCCGACGCGACGCCGCCGCCGCTGCACCAAGAGCTCTTTGCCCAACAATTTCGCCGCCTGGCCGATGCCCGGATCCCGACCGTTCTCTTGGTGGGCAACCACGACCAGTACGGGCAGGGGCAAGAGGGCAACAGCTTGGCCATCTACCGCGCTCTGGGGGTGGCGGGATTCGTTGTGGGGGATCGGCTGCAGACCCATTGGATTGAAACTCGCAGCGGCCCGGTGCAGGTGACCACCTTGCCTTGGCTAAACCGCTCCACCCTGCTTGCCCGCCAGGAGAGCCTGGATCTCAATGCCGAAGTATTCACTCAGCAGCTCCTGCAGCGCCTCGATCTGGCTCTGGAAGGGGAGATCCGCACTTTGCAGCCAGGGATCCCGGCGATTTTGTTGGCCCATGTGATGGTGGATACAGCCCGCTACGGGACGGAGCGGCATCTTTCGGTGGGCAAGGGAGTGACGGTGCCCCTGTCGCTGCTGGCGCGGCCCGCCTACCAATACGTGGCTTTGGGTCATGTGCACCGTCACCAGGTGTTGTGTCGGGATCCCTTGGTAATCTATCCCGGCAGCATTGAGCGAGTCGACTTTGGGGAGGAACAAGAGGAAAAAGGTTGTGTGTTGGCAGAGGTGACGGCCACGGGGGCGAGCTACGAATTTTTGCCCTTGCCCACCCGCACCTTTCACTCCATCCGCCTTGATCTCACCCCCTATCCCCCCCAAGAGGTGCAGGCCAAACTGCTGGAGGCCATTGCCAAGGCCCCTGTACCCGGCTCCATCCTGCGCCTGATCTACCGCCTCCGCCCTGACCAGCTCGATTGCGTTGACGAGCGGACCCTGCACCAGGCCCTCGCCCCTGCCTTCAGCTATACTCTCGTCCCAGACGTGGTCAGCCCCAGCCGCATTCGCCTGCCGGCCCTGGATCCCAGTTGTCTAGAGCCCCTGACGGCCCTGGAGCACTATCTGGCCGACCGCAGCGATCTGGCCCCCTTGCGCAACGAGTTGCTAGCCGCTGCTCGTCAGTTGTTGGCGGAAGCAGCAGATCCCTTGTCAGAGGGAAATGCCAACAGGGAGGAGGCAGATCCTGCAAGCCTTGCTGAAGGGGAAGAGCAGCAATTGCCCTTGTTTTAAGGCCCTGCCTCTGTTTTAACCTTGGCCGCTAGCTGAGGGGTTCTTGCCGAGTGATCTGGATCACCTCGAGAGGGGGGAAAACGCCAGAGACTGGAGCTGGGTTGAAGACGTTGGCAGCGACGGCATCAGCTCACTCACAGGGAACTGACCAAGACTGGTGGCATCCCAGCCACCAGTCTTTTTTGTTTTGGCCAGAAATAAGGATCCCGGTTGTGGGCCGGGATCCCTTGCTGTTTTGACCTGGACTTTGGGGCTGTCCCCGAACCTAGGGGTGCAAGTAGGTGTAGGCCCGCAGGTTGTCTTCAAAGTGCTGCTGCAAAGCGCGGGCCTGGGCCAGGCTGATCTGCCCCCGTTGCAGAGCGGCTTCGGTGGCGTGGTGGAGGGTTTCCACCAGGTCTTCGCTGTTGTACTGCACCCAGCTCAGCACTTCGCCGATGGTGTCCCCCTTGATGACTTGGGTGACTTGGTAGCCGCCGGGACGGGTGCGGATGTGCACCGCGTTGGTGTCCCCAAACAGGTTGTGCAGATCCCCCAGGATTTCTTGGTAGGCGCCCCCCAGAAACACCCCCAGCAGGTAGGGCTGCCCGTTGGGATCGTGCAGCGGCAAAACCGAGGTGATCTGCCCGTCTTCGCCAAAGAAGCGGTTGATCTTGCCGTCGCTGTCGCAGGTCAGATCGGCCAGGGTGGCCCACTGGCGCGGCTCCTCGTCCAGACGGTGGATGGGCATGATGGGGAACACCTGGTCGATGGCCCAGCTATCCGGCAGGGATTGGAAGAGGGAGAAGTTGCCGTAGTAGATGCTGGCCAGCATCTCGTCCAGATCCAGGAGATCTACGGCCACCGGCTGCCCCGCCTGGTGCTGCTCGTAGGCCAGCGTGCAGATCTTGTCGGAGCAGTTCCAAAACAGCCGCTCCACCTCGGCCCGCTCCCGCAAGCTGAGGGATCCCTCGGTAAATTGGCGCAGGGCGGCCTCTTTCAGCTCCTGGCAGCGGCGATAGTCGGCCACCAGGGTCTCGGGCCGGATCTCGTAGTAGAGCTGGTTCAGCTTTTGGATCACCTCAGCATCGGAGGTGAGCTGGGTGGGCATGGGGTAGGGGCTGGCGGCGTTGACATCCTGGATGTCGAAGACCAGCACCGACTGGTGGGACATCAGGGCCCGCCCGCTTTCGGTCACCAGCACCGGCGGCTGGATCCCGTGCGGCTGCAGGGCGGTCAGCACCGTCTGCACCACGGTGGCGGCGTAATCTTCCAGGCTGTAGCTCTGGGAAAAGTGGCTGGTGGACTGGGATCCGTCGTAATCGACCCCCAAGCCGCCGCCGACATCCAGATAGCCCATCGGCGCCCCCAGCTTGACCAGCTCGATGTAGATCTGGCTGGCCTCCCGCACGGCCCGCCCATGCACGCTCACCATCGAGATCTGCGAGCCGATGTGGTAGTGCAACAGGCGCAGACAGTGCAGCTTGCCGACTTCCCGCAGCCGCTCCACCACCTGCAACATCTCGGTGGCCGTGAGGCCGAACTTGGCCCGATCCCCAGCCGAGGTGCCCCAGCGGCCACTGCCCTGGGCGGACAGCTTGGCCCGCACCCCCAGCAGGGGATCAATCCCCAGGTGCTCGGCAGCTTGCAGCACCAGCTCCAGCTCTTGCAGCCGTTCCAGGACGATGATGGGGGTGCGCCCCAGCCGCTGGGCCAAGAGGGCCGTTTCCATAAAGTCGCGGTCTTTGTAGCCGTTGCAGATCAACAAAGCCCCAGGTGTATCCAGCAGAGCCAGGGCGATCAACAGCTCCGGCTTGGATCCCGCCTCCAGGCCAAAGTGGTAGGCACGGCCGTGCTTGACCACCTCTTCCACCAGGTGGCGCTGCTGGTTCACCTTGACCGGGTAAACCCCTCGGTAGACGTTGGGGTAGCCAAAGCGCTCGATGGCCTGCTGAAAGCTCTCACAAATCCGCCGCATGCGGTCGGCCACGATCTCGGGAAAGCGAATCAACAAAGGCAACTGCAAACCCCGCGCCACCAGATCCGTTACCAGGTGGTACAGGTCGATGCCCCCTTCCTGCTGCTGTGAGCCCTGTGGGGTTACCTCCACATGACCGGCGGCGTTGATACGGAAGTAGGGATCCCCCCAACCAGAAATGCGATAGAGCTTTTCGCTGTCTCGCAGTGTCCAGGGAGAACGAGTCAAAGTCGGCATAGTAGTCCCCCAGATACCGAGATGTGAACAGCGCAGGATTTCTGCACAGAACCCACAATATATTGCCCTATTCCAAGATATGTCAAGATTTTTCCAAGGCAGGGGGGATCCGGCCCCAAACCGGCTAAGCCTTGCCAGATAAGGCTTTGGCCTGAGGATCCCTCTGCAGTTGCTGCAGAACTCAACTCTCTCGTTCTCTTTTTTTCGCTGTTTTTCTTTGTTTTTCTCGCTCAAGCTTCGTTTTTTACTCTGGATCCAGAAGCGGGGTTGGGATCCCAACTGTTGCCCAAGAGCGCAGCGAATCCTGCAAGGATCGGCGACAAGTTGGTGGAGGGAAGAAGCTGCCTTTTGCGGAAGGTTGTCCCCTCTGGTGCTTCCCAGAGCTCAGGATGGCCACCCTTGACAGGGCTCCGTAGGCAAGACAAGGATCGGGGCGGAGAGCTTGGAGCGCCTCAGCTATGGTGCAACTGCCCCGCCTTCGCCGCCGAGAAATGCTGCTGTCGTTGCTGGCTGCTGCTGGCCTGAGCGCCTGCCAAAGGGGATCCCGTTCTGGGCAGGCTGGCCCTGTTGCCGACAGCCAGCTTGCCGCTGAGACCTTGTTGATCAACGGGGCCGGGGCCACCTTCCCGGCTCCCCTGTATTTGCGCTGGTTTTCCGACTACCGCCAGGTGGATCCCAAAGTCGAAATCAACTTCCAGCCGGTGGGCAGCGCCGCCGGCATCCGCCAATTTATCGACCAGACGGTGGACTTTGCCGCCAGCGACGTGGCCATGACCGATGCCGAAATTGCCGAAGTCAAGCGGGGCGTGGTCATGATCCCGATGACGGCAGGCAGCATTGCCGTCGGCTACAACCTGCCCGGGATCCGCTCCGGCCTCAAACTGTCCCGCTCGGTGTTGGTGCAGATCTTCCGCGGCCAAATTACCCAGTGGCGGGATCCGCAGATTTTGGCCCTCAACCCCGACCTGGAGATCCCCGACCTGCCCATCGCCGTCTGCTACCGCTCCGACGGCAGCGGCACCACCGACACCTTTACCCGCCACCTGGCCGCCATCGACCCCACCTGGGCCTCCGAGATCGGCGTCGGCATGTCCCTGGAGTGGCCGGTGGGCATTGGGGTGAAAGGCAACGAAGGCATGAGCGCCCAGATGCTCCTCAGCGAAGGGGTGATCGGCTATGTGGAATCGGTCTATGCCCGCGACCTGGATCTGTCGGTGGCGGCCCTGGAAAACCGCCGCGGCGAGTTCGTCCTCCCCACCCCGGAAGCCTCGGCCCTGGCCCTGAGCGAAATCGAGCTGCCCGACAACCTGCGGGCTTTTGTGCCCGATCCCGCCGGCGCGGGGGCCTACCCCATCGTCACCTACACCTGGATCCTGGCCTACCGCCAGTATCGGGATCCCGCCATGGCCAACGCCCTGCGGGCAGTGCTGCGCTGGGCCCTCAGCGAGGGACAAGCTCTGGCCGCAGAGATGGACTACCTGCCCTTGGCCGAAACCGTTGTAGCCCGCAGCCTGGAAGCCCTGCAGCTTATCCAGAGCTAGCCGCCCTTGCCCCAACCGGTCCTGGAAGCAAGGCCGCGGCAGGTACGGAGATCCGTAACTGTTCTGCCTTCCAGTCGCCAGAAATGGGCGGCATTCTCGCCCTGACCCAGATGCCCTGCTGGTTAGGATCGACCTAGGAAACGGCTAAATACCTGCTGAATTTTCACGGATTGGCTGCCCAAGCTACTTCATACAGCCTGGCGGCGGTAGCCGAGGTCACGTCTTGAACAAAAGGAGAACAAGGAGCCGATGGGAAAAGTTGTAGGAATTGACTTGGGCACAACCAACTCGGTTGTCGCCGTAATGGAAGGGGGCGTCCCCACTGTCATTCCCAATGCCGAGGGGAGCCGCACTACACCCTCAGTGGTCGCTTTCACCAAAGATGGGGAGCGCCTGGTGGGCCAGATGGCCCGTCGCCAAGCGGTGCTCAACCCCGAGAACACTTTTTACTCGGTCAAGCGGTTCATCGGGCGCAAGTACGATGAGCTGAACGTCGATGCCAAGCGGGTCTCCTACCAGGTGCGGCGGGATGAGCGGGGCAATGTCAAGTTGTACTCACCCCGCATGAACAAGGAATTTGCCCCCGAAGAGATCTCGGCCATGGTGCTGCGCAAGCTGGTAGAAGACGCCAGCCGCTACCTAGGCCAACCGGTCACCCAAGCCGTCATTACTGTCCCGGCCTACTTTAACGACTCGCAGCGGCAGGCCACCAAAGATGCCGGGAGGATCGCCGGCTTGGAAGTGCTGCGCATCATCAACGAGCCGACGGCGGCTTCCTTGGCCTATGGCTTGGACAAGCGCAACAACGAGACCATCCTCGTCTTCGACTTGGGCGGTGGCACCTTCGACGTCTCCATTCTGGAGGTGGGGGATGGCGTCTTCGAGGTGAAGGCCACCAGCGGCGATACCCAGTTGGGTGGCGACGACTTCGACAAGAAGATCGTCGACTGGATGGCCGAAGAGTTCAAGCGAATGGAAGGGATCGACCTGCGGCAAGACCGGCAGGCCCTGCAGCGGCTGACGGAAGCCGCCGAGAAGGCCAAGATCGAGCTGTCCAGCGTCTCCGAGACTACCATCAACCTGCCCTTCATCACCGCCACGGCCGATGGTCCGAAGCACCTGGAGTTGAAGCTCTCCCGCGCCCAGTTTGAACACCTCTGCGCCGACTTGCTGGAGCGCTGCAAAGGGCCGGTGGAGCAGGCCCTGCGGGATGCCAAGCTCACCAAGGCCGACATCAACGAAGTGGTGCTGGTGGGCGGCTCCACCCGCATCCCGGCGGTGCAGCGGCTGGTGAAGGAGCTGCTGGGCAAAGAGCCCAACCAAACTGTCAACCCCGACGAGGTGGTGGCCGTGGGTGCTGCCATCCAAGCTGGCGTGCTGGCGGGCGAGGTCAAAGACGTGCTGTTGCTGGATGTCACCCCCTTGTCTTTGGGGGTGGAAACCCTGGGCGGTATCGCCACCAAGCTGATCCCGCGCAACACCACCATCCCCACCCGCAAGTCGGAGATTTTCTCCACCGCCGAAGATGGGCAGACCTCGGTGGAAATCCACGTGGTGCAAGGGGAGCGGGAGTTGGCTCGCGACAACAAGTCCCTGGGCCGCTTCAAGCTGGACGGGATCCCGCCGGCTCCCCGCGGTGTGCCGCAGATCGAGGTGACCTTCGACATCGACGCCAACGGCATCCTCAAAGTGACGGCCAGAGACAAGGGCAGCGGCAAGGAGCAGAGCATTTCCATTACCGGCGCCTCCACGCTGGATAGCAAAGAGGTGGAGCGGATGATCGCCGAGGCGGAAAAATACGCTGCCGAAGACCGCGCCCGCCGCGAGAAAATCGAGCGCCGCAACAAGGCCGACTCGCTGGCCTACCAGGCTGAGCGGCAGTTGAAGGAGCTGGGAGACAAGGTCTCCGCCAGCAAGCGCAGCCAAATCGAGACCCTGGTGCGAGAGCTGCGGGAGGCCATCCAGCGGGACGACGACAGCGCCATCCAGAGCAAAGAGCGGGAGCTGCAAGAGGCCCTCTACGCCATGAGCAGCGAGCTCTATCAGCAGCCCGGCGCCGCTTCCAGCTCCACCTCTGGGACAACCTCCGGCGGCAGCGACGACGTCATCGACGCCGACTTCACCGAGAGCAAGTAACGACAATGGGATCCCCCTGGGGCCCGCAGGGCGGATCCCGCCTTTGTCTGGAGCATCGATAATGGGGAGGGACGGGATGGGCGATAGCGTCTAGCCCGCCTCTTTCTCTTTTCGTCAACAGGTCAGAGGGAGGGATCCCTTGATGCCTGGCCTCTTGGTTTTCTGACCCTTCTCAGTGACTTGCCTGCGGACGCCTCCATGCAAAATTTCAAGGACTACTACAAGATTTTGGGGGTCAGCCAGACGGCCACCGCCGACGAGATCAAGCAGGCCTATCGGCGCCTGGCCCGAAAATATCACCCGGATGTTAACCCGAACAACAAAGCTGCCGAAGAGAAGTTTAAGGAGATCAACGAAGCCTACGAAGTTCTCTCGGATCCCGGCAAACGCAGGCAATACGACCAATTTGGCCAGTACCACCAGCAGGGCGGGTTCCGCTACCGGCGGGATACCTACAGCCAGCCTTACAGCAGCAGCCCTTTTGGCGACAGCTCCTTCAGCGAAGACTTTGGGGGAAGCGGTTTTGGCAGTGGCGTCGATTTCAGCCAATTTGAGGATTTTCAAGACTTCATCGATCAACTGCTGGGCCGGGTGCGCAACTCAGGTGCGGATCGCAGCAGTAGCTCCGCTGGCAACGCCAACTACGATGCGGAGGCCACCATCCAGCTCACCATTCCCGAAGCTTTTGAAGGGGGCAGACGCCGCCTACGGGTGGGCGGGGATCGCGTGCTCGAGGTCAACATCCCAGCAGGGATGACGCCAGGGAAGCGGATTCGCCTGCGCGGCCAAGGCCACCCCAAACCCAACGGCGGCGCCGGCGACCTGTACCTCAAGATCGAGCTGAAGGAGCACCCCTTCTACCGCCTTGAGGGGTTTGACGTCTACTGCGATTTGCCCATCAGCCCCAGCGAGGCCGTCTTGGGCGCCCAGGTGGAGGTGCCCACCTTGGATGGAGTGGTGAAGCTGCGGATCCCACCCGGCATGCAGCCGGGGCGAAAGTTGCGCTTGGCAGAGAGGGGTTTTCCCAAGGGCAATGGAGAGCGGGGCGATTTCTACGCGGTAGTTCAGATCTATTTGCCCACCCGTGTTTCGGAGGAGGAGCGGGAGCTCTACGAAAAGCTGCAGCGGGTTCAGTCCTATGATCCCCGTGCCGCCCTCAAGCTCTAGCTAGAAGGAGGAGTGGGCGGTCGGAGAGCGCGATCCAGGAGTTCCATCGGGTGATAAATGGGGATCCCGGCCTTGCCTTGCAGACGCAGGTGCTTCTGGAGCTGCAGGCGGCAGCCGATATTGGCGGAGACGATCCCCTGGGCGCCGGTGTTGAGCAGGTTGGCCACCTTCTGGGATCCCAGCTCGTCGGCCACCTCGGGCTGCAGCAGGTTGTAGACGCCGGAGCTGCCGCAGCAGAGGGCGGCATCGACAGGATCCCGCAGCTCCAGCCCGGGAATTTGCCGCAGCAGTTGTCGCGGCTCCTGGCTGAGGCGCTGCCCGTGCAGCATGTGGCAGGCATCCTGATAGGCCAGCACCAAGGGATCCGGCTGCAGGGGGTACAGGGGAGCGGTCAGCCCTACCTGCGCCAGAAACTCCTGGATATCCTTGACTTTGGCCGCAAACTGAGCCCCTTTCTCTTGGTAGTCGGGATCCCTGGCCAAAAGGTGGCCGTACTCCTTGAGGGTGTGGCCGCAGCCGGAGGCAGTCACCAAAATGGCATCCAACTCGTAGCCGGCAAAAGCATCCACCATCTGGCGGGCCAGGGCTTCTGCCTGCTGCAGTTGCCCTTGGTGGTGGGGCAAGGCCGCACAACAGCCCTGGGCGGGCGGGATCACCACCTCACAGCCGTTGTGGGTCAAGACGCGAATGCTGGCCTCATTCACCTGCGGGGCAAACAGGCGCTGCACGCAGCCGAGGAGCAGCCCCACGCGAAAGCGGCGTTCGCCCACCGCCGGGATCCGCTCCGGGTAGCGCTTGGGCAGCAGTTGCCCCACCTCAAGAGGGGGCAAGAGGGATTCCATGGCCGCCAGGCGCGGGGAGACCTTCGCCAGCCCTTGGCGGATCCAGGCGCCGACCCCCATTTTTTGGTAGAGCCAAAGGGGCCAGAGCAGAGGCCGCAGCCGCGCCGGGTAGGGGAAGAGCCAGAAGATGAACTGGCGGTACAGCCAATCCCAAAGGTTGCGGCGGTGGTTGCGCTCGATCTGCGGGCGGGTGGCGGCGATCAGCCGGTCGTAGCGCACCCCCGAAGGACAGGCGGTAACGCAGGCCAGACAGCCCAGGCAGGTATCGAAATGGGAAACCACTGCTGCCGAGAGAGAGATTTGGCCTTGATTGAGGGCGTCCATCTGGTAGATGCGCCCCCGCGGCGAGTCTGTCTCCTTGCCGAGGACGCGGTAGCTGGGGCAGGTGGTCAGACAAAACCCACAGTGCACACAGGCATCGATTAGCTTTGGATCCGGCGGATCCAGGCTGTCAAAACTCGGCCTTTTGGATGAGCTCATCGGCCTCGACCTATCGCGCTTTCAACACTTCATCACCCCCGTAAAGAGAGAATTGGCCGTTCGGGGATCCTGTCCCCTCCTTTTGCTTCCGGGGTTTTTTGCATCTTAATCTGGGAACAGAGCGTCTGAGACTTCTATCCAGATCCAAACGCTCTTTTCGTCCGTACTACCCTAGAGAAGGGACATACCCGGCCGATTTCTCCTCGTCGTTCATTTCCCAATGAAAGTGCAACACCTCTTCACCCCAGCTCTTGTGGGGGCAGCTCTCTCCAGTTTGAGCCTATCTGGAGCGGCTTTTGCCCAGGCCAACCTGCGGGAGCTGCCCCCCGATCTGGCCGAACAGCTCACTACAGAGCAGATCTTGCAAGCCTGCGCCGCCAACCAGGCAGACACCTTGCCCAGCCCCTTCCCAGACGTGGTGCCGACCGATTGGGCCTACAAGGCGGTGCTCACCCTCTACTACTGCGGCGCCTACCGGGGGGCCATTCCCCCGGAGACCTTCCGGCGCTACCTGGAGCAACAGCGGGGATCCCAAACTTAGCTCCCTGTCGGATACATCTCCTGGATGAGGTGGGCGTAGCGCTCGGCCACCGGGTTACGCTTAATTTTCAGCGTCTGGGTCATGAGGCCGTTTTCCACGCTCAGGGGCTCTGGCAAAAAGCGGAAGTCGGCAATTTGCTCGTGGGGCCGGTAGCCAGGACGCTCTTGGATGCGGGCCCGCACCTCCTGCAAAATCAACGTGCGCACCTGCGGGTGGCCCAAGAGCTCGGCCTCCGCAGCCGGGATCCCTTGCTCAGCGGCCCAAGCCTTAAGGGCATCGAGGTTGGGGTAGATGAGGGCGGCCAGTTTCTTTTGGTCTTGCCCGACGATCACGATCTGGCTGATGTAGGGGGATTGCAGGCAGGCATCTTCCAGCGGCTGCGGCTCGACATTTTCGCCGTTAAGCAGCACGATCACGTCCTTGGCCCTGCCGGTGATCACCAGTTGTCCGTCGGGGGTGAGCCAGCCCAGATCCCCTGTTTCAAACCAGCCGTCGGGGCTGAGCACCTTGGCAGTCGCTTCCGGATTGTTGTAGTAGCCCATCATCACCTGCGGCCCCCGCGCCAGGATCAGCCCTTTTTCGCCAGGGGGCAACGGCTGCCGCGTCTCCGGATCCACGATGCGAAACTCCGTCCCTGGCAAGGGGGGGCCCGCCGTGCCGCGCACGTTGTTGTCAGGACGCCGCGCGCACAGCACCGGCGAGGTTTCCGTGAGGCCGTAGCCATTGAGGATGGAAATGCCCACCACCTCGTAAAACAGATCCAGGTAGGCGGGCAGGGATCCGCCGCCGCTGATGGCCTGTTGAAAATTGGGGCCCAAAGCCTGCCGCACCTTGCGGTAGATCAGCGCATCGGCCAGGCGGTGGACAGGCCAGAGCAGCCCCTGTTGCAGGCGGGCCCCCAGGCGCACCCACGGGCTGACGCCGTAGTGTAAAATCGACCGGTTGCCGGCAATCCGCCCGGCGAGCACGTAGCCTTCGCTGGCCGCCATCAAGGTGCGGATCAGCCACTGCATCAGGGGGCTTTTTTCCTTAAATTGCCGCTGGATCCCTTCGTAAACGGTCTCCCAGATGCGGGGCACCGCCACCAGATAGTGGGGCTGCTCCTGTTGAAAATCTTGCTTGATAAAGCGAGGGTTGGTGTAAACCAACGTGCAGGCCTGGCTGAGGAGAAAATACTCACAGGCCCGCTCGTAGGAGTGCCAGGTGGGCAGAATTGTCAGCACCTTATCCCCAGGCCGGGGCTGCACCACCACATGCAAGTTTTCCACCTGGTGCATCAGGTTGCCGTGGCTGAGCATCACCCCCTTGGGCTGACCGGAGGTCCCGGAAGTGTAGATGATGGTGGCCAACTGGGATCGCTCCAGCCGCGGCGGCTCGTAGCGGCGCTCCCGGCCTTTTTGCAGCCACTGAGAAAAATTCAATACCCCCGGCTCTTCTTCATCGGAAAGCAACAGCAGCCGCTCCAGGCCCAGCTCCTGCACAACCGGCCGCACCCGGCTTAGGGTCTTCGCATCCTGGGCAATCAAAGCGGTGCTGCCGGAATGGCGCAAAATGTAGCCCAGCTCCGCCGGATCCGCCACGGCGCTGCGCGGCACATTGACTGCTCCCGTAAACAGCGTGGCCAGATCTGCCATCAGCCAGCGGGGGGAATTGTCGGCAAAAATGGCCACCCGATCCCCAGGCCGAATGCCCAAAGCCTGCAAACCGGCAGCCAAGATCTGAATGCGGCGAAAGAGCTGCCCGTAAGAAATCTCAAAGACCGGCTGGGCATGGGGATCCCTGAGGGCAGTGTAATCGGCAAACTTTTCGGCCAGGACTTGCCAGATGTCGAGCAGCGTCGTCCCAGCGGGGGTAGCAGCAGCGGAGACAGTAGTCATAAATCTGTACCCTAAATCACATTTACAGTCTAGTAAACTTGGGCTTTTTCCCAAGACACCCCCAGGACAGTTCTCAATCTGTCACCAAATCCAACCCCTTCCCCTTGCGGGGAAAAGGTAGGGATCAACCCTACTCCCGGAAAAGCCTGAACTCATGAGGTTTTCAAGGTGCGCTCGCGAGGAAGTACCGAGACTTCCCGCCACAGATGTTAACCTCGCTTCCCCGAATAAGCGCAACTCAGAAAATTCGCTCTTTTGGGGACGTCATGCTGCATTTTCCCGCCAATCCCGGCAAAAGCTACTAGATCTTATGGCACCCGCAAAAAAAGCTAGCAATGGCTCCCCCCGATGGATCGGCCCCAAAACTTTACAATCTCGGCTAAGCTGAGAACCTCACAAAATAAGGTAGTCCGGCGGCTCGTAGGGGAGAGGCCCGCCGAAGACCTTGGTACGTCGTTTGGCGGTGGCATCCAGAGGGTAGGCCTGCAGGCTATCTTCCTCGAGGTTGAGCAGAGGCAGCCACGACTTTTCCAGCTCGGCAGTGTCCAGGGGGCATTCAACAACGGAGTATTGCGCTCGCTGGCAGCACTGTTCCAGGCGCTTGGCCAACTGTTGTCGGCGCTTATCGTCCACCACGTCGTAGCAAACCAACCATAGCCTCAGCGCAGCTCCATTGCTTCGTACTCTAGGTTGCCGCTCACCAGGCAACGGCCCAGCCAGCGGGCTTGCTCCAGCACGATTTGGCTCAGGGCTAGGCGACGCGATTGCGGAGGGTAAAGCAAAGGCTCGCAGAAGCGGCGCTCCAGCTCACCCAAAAACAGCTTTTTGGCCAGGGATCCCATGCTCCATCCGGCGACGGCTCGCAGTCTTCCGGGGTGAGCAAGCCGGCCTTGATGAGTTGGCTTACCCAGCATTTCGCTCATCCCTCTCACAAAGGCCTCGGCCTAGATGCCCTTAGATTCGTCGTCAAAGTACCAGTATGCTTTCCTAGAGATCCAACCGAATAACCTTGCTGCCCAAAATTTGCCTAATGCTCTCCAGACTGTCTTTTCTTGCGTTGAACCCAAAGGTATCTCGCTGTGGCTGCTAGCGCAAGCGGGAGTAGGGACGGGGATAGGGTTGGCGCATCTGCCGAGCCAGGTACACCTGAAAGGTTTGCGCCACCGCGCCCGCCCGCCGCAGGGGAACCTCTGCCACTGGCTCAATTTGTTCAAAGTAGGTGCCGTAGACAGCCTGGATCCCTGCTCTTGGCCAAAACAGCTGGGAGGTGACCAGCAGCCCATCTTTGCCCAGCCAGTCTTCAGGTTGGGACCAAAAGGCAAAGCCGCGCAGATCTTCATCCAGGCAGGTGAGGGGCTTCTCCGTCAGCGGCGCCAAGGCCATGCCGATCTGCCCGCCCAAAAAGTAAACGTTGGTGAAGATAAAATCCGCCTCTGCAAGAGCCTGGGCCAAGCGGGGATCCGTCTGAAACTGCCGCCGCAACTGTTCGATGTCAATCAGCTGAGTCGAGGGATCCCGTTCCACCGGCCACAGGCCCAGCCCGCCGGGATCCTGGAGGAGGCCGTAGCGCACATGGGCCAGCCCCACTGCCACCAACAGGCCCACTGCCACCGCCGTCCCCGCCAAGAGCTGCCTTGCTCCTGGCCACCGTTCCCAGCGGGATCCCAACAGCAAGCTCAGCACCCAAAACCCCGGCATGGGCCAGGTGGGGAGGATGGGCCGGTAGCCTCCCATGAAGGTAAAAGCCAACACCAGCGGCAGCCCACAGGCCAAGATTAAAAGCTGTTTCAGCTCCTGATCCGTGAGGCGTCTTCCCTGAACCAGCGCCAGCCCCACCCGCCCACCCTCGGCCAAGCTCAGCCCCAGCAGAGGGATCCCCAAGGTCGGGAAAAGGTACCCCATCTCCTGCAGCACCGTCAGCCCCAGCTCCTGCAGTTGATACCCTGCCTCCGGCACTGCTCGCCCCCCCTGGAAGCGGAAGGAGACCCAATCCTGTTGGGTGTTCCAGATTAAAACGGGGCTGAAGGCCGCCAAAAACCCCACCACCGCCAAGAGCGCCCATCCCGACCGAAGAGCGCAGCGGTGGGCCGGGCTGAGCAGACAAAAGAGCACCAGGCCAAACCCCAGCGCCAGGCCGTGGTATTTGCCCAGGCAGGCCAGCCCCACCAAGAGCCCAATCAGCGCCAGCCGCGGCCCCGGTCGGTAGCGCGCTGCCCCATAGACCCCCAATTTCCCCTCCGCCAAGGGAGCCGGAAAAAACTCCTGGGCAGCCACCCACAGGGTTGCCGCCGTAAACACCATCAGCGGGCTATCCGGCAGGGTCAGCACCCCAAACCCAATCCAGAAAATGGGGGCGATGCTGATGGTTGCCAGGGTGATCAGCCCCGCCTGTGGCGAAAAAAGCCGCGTCGCCGTCAGGTAAAGCAACAGGGAAGAGCCGGTGTAGGCCAGCAGGGATCCCAGTCGAATCGAAAAAGCCGACACCTGCCCCGTCAAAACAGGCCCCAAGCCCGTTGTCCAGGCCACCAGCGGCGGATGGTCAAAATAGCTCCAGTCCAGATGGCGGGTGTAGAGGTAGTAGTAGGCTTCGTCAAAGCCCGGTGGCAACAGAGCAGCCACCAAGCAGCGCAGAAGCAGGCCCAGGCCCAAAATCCACAGAGCAGCTTTCGGCAGCACAGGGGATCCCCTTGAGCGTGTGGACAGGTGTTATTGTCTCAGCTTTGGCCAGACTTGTCCCCAAAAAACCAAGTGGGGGCTCAGAATAAACTGAGCCTAAGACGTTGCCTCCGGCAGCTTTACCGAACACCCCAAAAGCTGGCCCAATTGCTCTGCTTCCGCCCTTGCCTTGCTATCATCAGAACCAAAGCCTAGGTACAATAAAGGCTCTCCCAATGCCAAATTCACCTTCACCGAAAAATAACTATCGCCATCGGAATCTGTTGACCTCTCAACTACAACTTGCTGAACATCTCTGAAGGAATAAGCTTTCCGCCCCCTTATTCCAAAGGGAGTGAGGTGCTCCTCCAAGATCTGGTAGAAGGAGCGGTCAAAGGTCAGCCGACGGCTTCCTAGCTTAGGTATTAGCGATAGACCTACCATTCCTGCTGGGAGAGAAAGTAGAAGTGCAGCAAACAAATCTCCTGAGTTAAAACTATCGCTGGCCACCAAGAGCTGACTCTCTGCACTCATCCGAAACGATTGGATCTTGGTTGCCAGTTGTCGAGCGTCGCTCTCGCTGGCGGCTGACCAAGCTTTTGTTTCTCCTGCAGGAGTTATGAGAGTAACGTAGTAATAGGTTGTCTCGTCTCCTTCGGAGTCTGTTCGAGTTTCAGTTTTGACTCGGGCTCCTCTTACATCATAATAAAACTCGATCTGTTTTGGTAAAGGCAGCAGTGGTTGAAAGACCACTTCAGAGGTGACTGTATCCTGATCAAGCCGATGGCAAGTGAAACGGCGATCCCCCCTGAAAAAGCCAAATCAGGGAACACAAAGCCAGCGCCACAAAGAAAATAACGCCAGCAGCCACCAGCGGAACCCCAGGCTCTAGACAAACGCGCTTGCTGGGGGTTTGCTCTACACATCTCATCCCTATAGGCTTACCTCCGTCGGGATCCCTGGGCCTTGCCCTCATTATTGCTTGCTGGTGTGATACTTGACCGTTTTCCGGAATACAGAGCTTTGCTCATTTTGAGAGCAGAGTTGGGTTGCGAGATCCAGGGCAAAGCCAGAGAATCCTCTTGCAGATAAGCTGGGCGCTCCAGGACTTGTACTGGCTGGCCGGGACGATAGATGTAGATTCTTCGGCTTTCCGGGTCAATTAGCCAGCCCAGTTGGGCGCCGTTGTCGAGGTACTTCTGCAGCGTGGCTTGCAAAGCAACCAGATCGTCCACAGAGGAGCGTAATCCGAGCCTAGGAAGGCAAAGCGATGGCGCTCCTCGGAGGTAAGCTGTTCCGCTACGCAACGCTAAACAAAAACGAACTTTTGTAAGGACTTCGTCCCGCTTACGCGATCATAGATAGTAAGCAAAACCTTGAGGCTTTGCCTCAAGGAACTATCTAGAGGCATCTTGACAGCGCCTTTGCGAGTTCGTTTTTGAACTGCGTCAAAATCCCCCGCCTTTAGGCGGTGGGAGTGTCAAGTTCGTGGTTGCTGATAGCCATCGGTTAAGGGCTGGTGGAAAAAGAGGGCAGCTCGGGGCAGATTATTCCCAAACTAAGCTGAGATCGGCAACAAAGCCAGGGAGGGCGGGATCCCCTTCTAGGTAAGCTGGGCGCTCCAGAACTTGGACGAGCTGGCCGGGGCGATAGACGTAAACTCGCTGGCTTTCCGGGTCGATCAGCCAGCCCAGTTGGGATCCGTTCTCGAGGTACTCCTGCAGCTTGGCCTGCAAAGCAGCCAGGTCGTCGGAAGGGGATCGCAATTCCAGGACAAAATCCGGACACAGGGGGGCAAAGCGGCGGCGCTGCTCTGGAGTAAGCTGCTGCCAGCGCTCCTTGGCAATCCAGGCGGCATCGGGAGAGCGAATAGCCCCGTTGGGCAGGGCAAAACCCGTGGAGGAGTCGAAGACAAGTCCTAAGCTCGTGCGGCGGTTCCACTGCCAGAGCTGGCCCAGCAGGTCGGCATTGCGAAGTCCGCTCTCACTGCTGACAGGGGCCATGGCCACTAGCTCCCCTTTGGCGGTGCGCTCCAGGCGCAGCTCAGGGTTCTGCCGGCAGAGCTGTTCAAAGATTTCATCGGTCAACTCCAGGCTGGGCCGTAGGTTAAGCGCGATCATAGGCAAGTTCCCTGGGAACTATTCCCAGACTAGGGTGAGATCGGCAACAAAGCCAGGGAGGACGGGATCCCCTTCTAGGTAAGCTGGGCGCTCCAGAACTTGGACGGGCTGGCCGGGGCGATAGACGTAAACTCGCTGGCTTTCCGGGTCGATCAGCCAGCCCAGTTGGGATCCGTTCTCGAGGTACTCCTGCAGCTTGGCCTGCAAAGCAGCCAGGTCGTCGGAAGGGGATCGCAATTCCAGGACAAAATCCGGACACAGGGGGGCAAAGCGGCGGCGCTGCTCTGGAGTAAGCTGCTGCCAGCGCTCCTTGGCAATCCAGGCGGCATCGGGAGAGCGAATAGCCCCGTTGGGCAGGGCAAAGCCGGCAGAAGCATCAAAGGCCACGCCAAGCTGGGTTTGGCGGTTCCATTGCCAGAGTTGGGCGCTGAGGCTCAAGTTTTGGCGGCTGCTTTCGCTGCCGACAGGGGCCATGGCCACTAGCTCCCCTTTGGCGGTGCGCTCCAGGCGCAGCTCAGGGTTCTGCCGGCAGAGCTGTTCAAAGATTTCATCGGTCAACTCCAGGCTGGGCCGTAAGTTGAGGGAGATCACGGCCTTAGGGATCCCGTTTAGAGGATTTGAGGATGGGCTGGCGCTATTGTAGTCTTTTGGATCCCTCACCCCCAGCCCCTCTCCCACAGCCAGAGGGGAGGAAGTTGACACTCCCACCGCCTAAAGGCGGGGGATTCTTACGCAGTCCACAAAAGAACCCGTAACGGCGTTGTCAAAGCGCCTCTGGACAGTTCCTGAAGGCAAAGCCCCAAGGTTCTGCTGACTTTCTTAATCCGCCGGTTTCCGTAGTTCGGTCAAGCTTTTGCAACCAAAACCCCTGCGGCTTGTGAGTCTTGAGCCTAGCCAGCTCCTTGTTGTACCCCTGGTTAAAGGACTTGACTTTGCGGCCATCAATGATGAAGCTATGTCCTAAGTTGCTAACGCACGTGAGCCAGTTGTTGACTCCGTGGTCAATTGCTAGAGCTTTTCTCGGATCCAGCGATTTGGGCTGGGCAGGCTTGGCATAGACCCACTCCAGCTACAGACTTACAGGTCTGTTGCGCGGCGGAGACATACATTGCGATAAAGTGCTTGTTTTGGGTTCTCACCATCTCAGCGCAAAGCGCACCATAGCTTGCCCATCGCTTCGTTTTGAAATAGACTTGTCTCGCATAGTACAAAGCACAGTTGTACACCTTATTAGACTGTTGACACAAGTACTCTAGTAGGGGGACTAGCTCCCTGTTCCTGACTCGAACCTGCTGACAGCCGCACTCCATCATTGTTGGCAAGCGGCATGACAACCGCAGTCTGACATGGGCAAGCGATAATGCGAGAGGAAAGTCAACGGTACAATCACTACAACCATGCTGTGGGGCTAGCGGTTGTTTATCTTATTTTTTGGCCAAAGAGTAAGGAAAGAGGTCTTGGTGGGAGAAGTCAGGAAGAGGTTGTTTGAGCTATGAAACTATATCAACGACCCCCATCATGGGTAAGCGACTAAAGTGGCTAGCGGGCTTTTCCGCCCCGCACTCAAGTGCGGGGCTACCAAGCTATCCTTTTGTGTGCAAAGTCAGCCAAGGAAGGGCTTGTTCAGGCAAAGATCGCCTGTACTCCCAGGTTGACGGCCTCGGATTTCACAAGCCACGGCTTGCTTTCCCCTCTTCTACTGCCCCAGGGACTGCAGCCAGCCGATGAGAGTAGTGCCAGACAAGGCTTCAAACAGGATCAGGGCAACAAAACCGATCATCGCCAAACGCCCGTTCAAGCGCTCTGCATAGTCGGTGAAGCCCACCCGCGGAACGGTGTCCACGTACATCTCCGGCTCGATGGCGTAGTTGTTGAGGCGGCCACCTTCTTCGACTACGACGGAGCGATATCTGCTCATAGGATTCTCCTTGCTTTTTCTCTACTAGCGTAGCGCGCTCTACATAGGACTGTAAAGTTTTGTTTACAACTTTGTTCACCCCCGCAACAAGCCGACACTGACTAGGCTAGGAAGAGTTTGTAGGCCGGATTGTGGCTTTCGTCCCAGTAGCGATAGTTCAGGGTATCCAGAAAGCGCTGCCAGGCGGGCATTTCCGAGGTGGGCACTTGCATGCCGATGAGGACGCGACCGTAGTCGGCGCCGTTGTTGCGGTAGTGAAAGAGGCTGATGTTCCAGTTGGGGCTCATGCAAGACAAGAACTGCATCAGGGCCCCGGGCCGCTCCGGGAACTCGAAGCGGTAGAGCAGCTCGTTCTCGGCCAGGGGGGAGCGCCCCCCCACCATGTGGCGTAGATGCAGCTTGGCCAGCTCGTCGTCGGTGAGATCCAAGGTCTTAAAGCCAGCCCGCTCCAGATCCAGGGCCGCTGCCTGGGCATCGGCCCGATCCCGCACCTGTAGGCCGACAAAGATGTGAGCTTCGTGGGTATCGGCAATGCGGTAGTTGAACTCGGTGAGGTTGCGCTGGCCGATGTGGGCGCAGAACCGACGCAGGCTGCCCCGCTCTTCGGGGATGGTGACGGCGAAAATGGCCTCCCGCTGTTCGCCGATCTCGGCTCGCTCGGCCACAAAGCGCAGGCGGTCGAAGTTCATATTGGCCCCGCTGGCCACCGCCACCAGGGTCTGTCCCTGGATGCCGGTGCGGCTGACGTAGGCTTTGAGGCCGGCAATGGCCAAGGCGCCGGCGGGCTCCAAAATAGAGCGGGTATCTTCAAAGACATCCTTGATGGCGGCACAGGTGTCGTCGGTGCTCACCAAGAGGATCTCGTCCACGTACTGCTGACAGAGGCGGAAGGTTTCTTCCCCCACCTCTCGCACCGCCACCCCATCAGCAAACAGGCCTACCTGAGAGAGGCGCACCCTTCGGCCAGCTCGTAGGGAGCGGTACATGGCGTCGGTGTCCAGCGGTTCTACCCCAATGATTTTGATCTCCGGGCGCAGGCGCTTGACGTAGGCGGCGATGCCCGAGATCAGGCCGCCCCCGCCGACGGCGACGAAGATGGCGTGGATGGGCTGTTGAGACTGGCGCAGGATCTCCATGCCGATGGTGCCCTGGCCAGCGATCACCAGGGGATCGTCGAACGGATGGATGAAGGTCAAACCTTTCTCGGCTTCCAGTTGCCGCGCGTGAGCATAGGCATCGTCAAAGGTGTCGCCGTGCAAGACCACCTGGGCCCCCCGCGCCCGCACCGCGTCTATCTTCACCTGGGGGGTGGTGACGGGCATCACGATGACCGCGTGGGTGCCCAGCCGCTGCGCTGCCAGGGCTACCCCTTGGGCGTGGTTGCCCGCAGAGGCCGCGATCACCCCTTGCGCCAGTTGCTCCGGAGGCAGGTGGGCCATCTTGTTGTAGGCCCCCCGCAGCTTAAAGGAGAAAACCGGCTGCAGATCTTCCCGCTTGAGCCAGACCTGGTTGTTCAGGCGGCGGGAGAGGTTAAAAGCCGGCTCCAGGGGGGTTTCTTGGGCGACGTCGTAAACGCGAGCCGTGAGGATCTGAACAAGATAGTCACAATACATCGGGATGTATCGACGTCGATAGGGTTGAAAAATGTCGAAAAACGTTGCTCCCGGTGGTGCGGGCTGCTCAAACGGGCAATGGATATTATCCCAGGGATCCAACCCTTCTCAAACGAGGGGGGCTTGGGGATAATAGCAGGGGCAATGGGAGAAAAAGCGATGTCGGCGCAGGAAAAGTTGAAGGCGCTGCTGGAGGGCCAGCCGGTGGCCAGCTTGGCGGTGCTGGATCACGGATCCCCGGCGGTATCGTTGGTGCCCTTCGTGGTGCAGTGGGATCCCTTGCGCTTTGCCATTGTCATCAGCGACCTTTCTTCCCACACCCAGGCTTTGCGGGCGGATCCGCGAGCCAGCCTGCTCATCCACGAGCCGCCCACGCCGGGGGATCCCCGCAGCAACCACGCTTTGCCGCGGGTGATGGTGAGCGGAAAAGCCCAGTTCCTCAGCCGCAAGGAAGCGCAAGCCCAGGGGTTCGAGGCTCTTTATCGCGCCAAGTACGAGATTGCCGAGATGATCCTGGGCCTAGCGGACTTCCACTTCTGCCAGATCACCCCCACCGGCGGCAGCTTCATTCAGGGGTTTGGCCAGGCCTTCCGGCTGAGCGGCCCCAACCTGGATCAACTGGAGCACCTCGGTCGCTCTTAGGCGGGAGAACCCAGACCTTCCTCCTCGCGGGAGTTGCTAGGGGATCCCGAGCTCAGGTTTTCGGGTGGGATCCCGGCTCCAAGCCAGCAGCAGCGGGTTGACCAGCTCCGGGGCCTCGTCTTGGGGGCAGTGGCCAACTCCCGGCAGGGGGATGAACCCCACCACGCAGGGGAACTCGGCCAAGGCCCGCCCCAAAGCAATGGGCTCCCAGGGATCCACCTCTCCCCAGAGGATGAGGACGGGGCAGGTGACCTGGGGCAGGAGATCCTCGGCCAAGGGCCCCTGGGAGTAGCGCACAAAGGCCAAGAACACCTCTGCCGCTCCCGGATCGAGGGCCGGTCGCAGCAAAAGCTGCACCAGGTCTTCCGTAACCGCTTCCTTGCGCCCATACGCTTGGAGGAGGATGTTGCGAATGGCCCAGGGCTGGGCTATCTGGGCAAAGAAAAACCGGCCGAAGGGGGGCCACCCCAGCAAGGACTGGATGAGGGGGGTGGTTCGGCGGCGCAGCCAAGAGATCTGGCGACGCTTGCGCTCGTGCAACAGCCGCAGTGAGGGATCCAACATCGCCACCCCCAAGGCCTGGCCTGGCTCGAAAACAGCCGCCTGCAAGGCCACAATGCAACCAATGGAGTTGCCCACCAGATAAGCTGGCTCCCCCACCACCTCCCGCCCAAAATCGGCCACCTGGGCGCCCCAGGTTTCAAAGGTGTAGGGGAAAGGGGATCCCGGCAAGGGCTTGGCGGATCCCCCAAATCCCAGGAGGTCAAGGGCGTACACGCGGCAGTGCCGCCCCAGCTCCGGCAAATTTTTCCGCCAGTGGTCGCTGCTGGCCCCAAAACCGTGGATAAGCACCACCGCCGGGCCGGCGGATCCCGCCTGTTGGTAGCGGATGGACTGGCCCTGCCAGAGCCAGCGCCCCTCGCGGGGGGCCAAGACGCTTGTAGAAGGCTGTTCAGAGAGCATGGAATCCCTATCTCACCCCGAAGGATAGCGCTCTTTTTTGTTGGCACAATCTGGATTGGGAAGCAAGTTCTCTCCCTAGGCCCGTGGCAATGTCGTTGGTAACCTACTCCCTTTTGGGCGTCAACCTGCACCTTACCCTGCCGGAAACCCATCTGCAGAGCTATACCGCCTGGATTGAAGCCCGCATCAGCCAGGGCCTGGGTGCTCAGGTAGTCACCTGCAATCCGGAGATGATCATGCAGGCGCAGCGGGATCCGGCCTTTGCCCAAGTGCTGCAGGAGGCTGAGCTGGTGATCCCAGATGGGGCGGGGGTGGTGTGGGCTTTGCGGCGGCAGGGGATCCGTGTCCAGCGGGTGCCGGGGATCGAGCTGGCCGAAGCTTTGATCTCGCGGGCAGCAGAACGGGGGTGGCGCTTGGCCTTGGTGGGAGGAAGGCCGGCAGTCAACCGGGCAGCGGTTCAGCAGTGGCAAGCTCACTTTCCCTCTCTGTCCATTTGGGGCCATCACGGCTACTTCTCTGGCGCCGAAGAGGAAAAACTTCTGCAAGCTCTCCAGAAAATCCAACCCCAACTGGTGTGGGTGGGGCTGGGATCCCCGCGCCAGGAGCTGTGGATCCAGAGATGGCGCAGCCTCTTGCCCCAGGCCATCTGGATGGGGGTGGGGGGCAGCTTCGACATTTGGGCCGGCCAAAAACGGCGAGCCCCCCGCTGGTGGCGTGACCATCACCTGGAATGGTTGTATCGTCTCTATCAGGAACCTTGGCGCTGGCGACGCATGTTGGCTTTGCCCAGGTTTGCCTGGCGGGTGCTGTGGGATCGCTGATACATTTACGCTGAACACTGCTGAACATCACTGTTCAACTATGCAGCGATAGCATTCTGCTTGTTTCCATTCGCGTTAGCGGGACGGAGTCCAAACAGAATGGCGGTATCCCGCAAAGCTTTG
>Ga0209809_1000728_pt1 | contig 28914 bp, 25 predicted proteins | sample YNPMSTMetaG_FD_186172 | JGI IMG/M metagenome (GOLD analysis project Ga0209809, IMG submission 186172) | Anoxygenic and chlorotrophic microbial mat microbial communities from Yellowstone National Park, USA - YNP MS-T MetaG (SPAdes) (version 2) ...
TGGCGCGGCGGTGGCGTTGAAGTAAAGGATGTTGCCGGTGCTTCGCAGGATGTAGTGGATGCGCCGGACGTCAATGCCGATCTTGAGCGTGTGAGGCCCCCAGATCTTGGTGATGTTGCCCATCAGCGCGTAGTTGTTGGTGATGTTTTCGCCGCGGTAACGGCCGAGCACGCTATAGACGCCGCCGAACTCCCAGCGGCCGAAGTAGCGTGGGGTGGGCAACTGATCCACCAGCGATTTGGGCAGGCCCAGGGTGGTGAGGTCGAAGCCCTCGTTGCCGCGGCCATAGCCGCGCTCGATGAAGCGGTTATAAGAGCCGCGGAGATTGGCGACCAGCGTCGGCGAAAGCGTACCGACCCAGTCCAGCACATAAGCATCATTGATGCGTTGGAAGGGCTGCTGGCCGTCCATGCCGGGACCGGCGCAGATGCCGTTGATGCACCGGTCTTCGGTGCGGTCGTTGGAGGCATGGCGGAAGAAAGCGCGGTGGCGATCGCCGATGTTGAAGTCGAACTTGAGGATGAGGTTGTAGAAATCGTCGGTCGCCGCGTACTCCGGCATCAGGTGGTTTTGCGTGGCGTAACGCACGCCCGGAGTGGTGGCGTTGGGCAGGGGCATGTATTTGGTCACGTTCAAAGCGATGGGGTTAAAGCGCGTGGGAGGAATGACGTTGCCCGGGAAGGGGCTGCGGATGGGATTGCCCTGGGCATCGAACTGGGTCGTCTGCGGATCGTAGACGACGATAGGAGCGCCGCCCGCGGTGGTCAACTTGCTGAAGTCGCCGCGGCGCATTTCCTCCGTCGGGCGAGAGTTGCGCAGGAACTGCGGCCACTCTTCGTAGTAGCCCTCCCAGGAACCGAGGAAGAAGCCCTTGATGCGGCCATCGCGCTTGAACAGAGGCGGGAGCACCAGCGGACCGTCCACCTGGAAGCCATACTGGTCGAGGCGATGCGCGGGCCGTTCGGCTCGCTTGGTGCCATCCGGATTGCGGCCCAGCGCGTTGTTCTGAAACGTGTTGGCATCGAGCCACTTGCGGCGCAAGAACTCCCAGGCCGTGATGTGGAAATCCTGGGTTCCGCTCTTGAGCACCACGTTGAAGATTCCGCCGCCGGTCTTGCCGTATTGCGCGTCGTAGGAGTTCTGCTGGATGCTGAATTCTTGCACGGCGTCCACAATCGGCACGTAGGCGATGTTGTTGCCGCCTGCCTGCCCGTTGTTGGGCGCGCCGTCGAGCAGGAACTCGTTGTTCATCTGCCGGCCGCCGTTGACCGACCACTCGGCAATCGCGCCGTTGTCAAAGGGCCGTTGCCAGATGGCGGCGCCGCGGAAGACGACGCCGGGCATCATGGCGCCCAACATGAACGGGTTGCGCGTGTTCAAAGGCAGATCCGCCACCTGGCGCGTATCAATGACGGCGGAGCGGCTGGCGGTCTGGGTCTCGAGGATGGCGGCGCGCGCCTCCACGGTCACGCTTTCGGTGACCTCGCCCACCTCGAGGGTGACGTCAACGCCGGCCACCTGGCCGACCTGGAGGACGATGTTTTCACGGACGAAGGTCTTGAAACCGGCGGACGTCACCGTCAGCGTGTAGTTACCAGGACGCAGGAAAGGGATGGTGTACGTGCCGTCGGTGGCGGCCGTCGCCGTACTGATTTCACTTGTCGCCACGTTGCGCGCCTGGACGGTCGCGTTCGGGATGGCGGCCCCGGTGGGATCCAGCACGCGGCCCGTCAAGGTTGCGCGGAATTCTTGGGCGTGGAGCATGCCAAGCGCAAAGAAAACAAGCACACTTAGCATGCGAAACACATTTTGGTTCATTTCGACACCCCCTGTTTTCATCGGAAAATCGGCACCCCCTGGAGCGCCGTCGCGCCGGGATTTCTCACCCTCAAAGCCCGACGCTGCCGAGATTATACTTCGGGGGGATCCACCGCGTCAAGCCCGTAAAAACGAAATCGGCGCCTGGCCACGGCACGGCTGCATACGGACTCGCCTCCGGGGGCGGTGACTCAATGGCGGCCGATTTCCAACTCGGTGGAGTCCGGGATGCGGGAGCGCAGAGGCGCGAAAATGGGGCAAGCGCCTGCCCGCTGTCCTTCGAGGCTGCGGGCCTCGCTCAGGCAGCCGACGGCGACTCCAAAATGCGGCGCGTCCAGGCGAGGCTGGCCTCCAGGTCTTCGCGCTCGCGTTTTTGGGCTTCCTCCTTGCTGATTGAAGGCGGGGCGGGTCGCGGCGTGCCGCGTTCCGCCAGGGCGAGAAAGCGCGCGAACTCCCAGGCGGGCGTGTTGCGATAGGCTTCCCAGAACTTCGGATCGAGATAGGGGAAGACGCGCGGCCCGGTCACGATGACTTCGAGCGAGAGCGTCCGGCCGGGGCAGCGGCGAACGAATTCGCGCACCCATTCATCCAGACGGACGTTGCCCTCGCCCGCGCGCACCCAGGCCACGGCGGCGCCTTCCGGAACGCGCCAGACGGCGCTGTCGCGCAAGTGGCTGGTCAAAACATAGGGGGCCAGGACTTCGAGAGTGAGATGCGGATCTTCGATCGTCCACAGCGGGTTGCCCGAGTCCAGGCAAACGCCCACCCAGTCGCGGCCCGCCTCCTCGACGAGGGTTTTCAGCTCGCGCGCCTGCATGTCGCCGGCGTGATTCTCGATGGCGATCTTGATGCCTGCGTCGAGCGCGCGGGAACGCACGGCGCGCAGCACGCGAACCGTGTTCTCGATGTGAGCCTCGATGCCGGGCGGGACGGCGCGGTCGGCCATGCTGCCCAGCACGGCGCGCGCGATGGGGGAACCGAGCAGGCGGGCGGCGCGGATCAGGCGCTCCAGTTGCAGCTCGGCGCTGCCCTGGGAGGTGTCGAACATTTTCGAGCTGGGGCAGATGGAGCGCATTCCGACTTCGAGCCGGAGACCGAGGCGGCGCGCGTGATCGGCGACGCGGCGCAGGTGATTTTCATCGTCCAGCGAACCCAGAAAGCGCGGTTCGCTGAAGTGGACCGCGCCGACGCCCAGCTTCGCGCAGTAATCCATGAACTGGAACGCGTCCCATCCTTGGGAACGCAGGCTGAACAGATCCACTCCCAGACGCACGTCGGTAGCCTCCCGGAGGGGCATGGCGGTCAGAGCCAGGAAGTCGCGGCGTCGCATACGAGCTTCACCCCCGAAGCTGCTCGGCCAGCCAGACGATGTAACGGGTATTGCGGCGGCGGACCTCGCGCACCAGGTCCTGGGGCAGTTCGTCGAGTTTCTCCTTGAAGAAGCGGTGGTCGCCGTCGGGGGACTCGACATCGCGGCTGCCGACCATGTTGCCGATCCAGAAAACGAGGAACAAGTTGCCGTCCACGCGGCCGCGCGCGGGGTCGCCAAGCGATGAGCCGCGGCCGAGCTGACGGTAGTAGGCGGCCAGCGAGCTTTCCTCCCCGAAGGCGCCTTTTTCGGCGAAGGCCTCGCAGCGGCGCACCATGCGTTCGTAGAGTTCACGCCAGTACGAACCCGGCGGTTGCTCGCTCAGCACGTCGAACAGTTGCAGTTGAAGCTCGCCCGAGATTTTGTAGTTGACGCGGCCGGCGGTGGCGTGTCCGATCTGGCGCAGGACCTCGGCCTGCTTGCCGCTGCCGGAGTGGATGCTCAGGGTGGCGTTGAAGTGGCGTGCGACGGCGGCCAGTTCAGCCACGCGCGCGCCCAGCTCGTCCAGAGGCCTGCCGACGAATTCGCCTTCCACGCGCGGGATGAGCTCGGGCCAGATTTTGTGTTTGACGTAATCGCGCAGGCCGATGCCGTTTTCGGGCGAGGTTTCCATAGCCACCGGATAAGCCTGGCGTTTCTTGAAGCCCAGGTTGGGCGGCACCAGTTGGGCCGGGCGGCCGCGGGCGCGCAGCCAGTGCATGTAGAAAAGGAGTTCCTCGGGCGTGGTGAGCGTCTCGGCCTCATCCAGCGAGGGCTCGAAATCGAAAGCGCGCGCGCCGGATGCGGTGGTCTTAACCTCGCGAATCCAGTCGTAGAGTTCCTCGTTGAGCCGCAGGCTGGCGCCGAACTTGACGGCCAGGCGGCGGATCCGGCCCTCGTCGAGCCGGTAGACGCGATCGCCGGCGTGGAAGGGTTTTGCGAACTCGCTCAGGATCCAGCGCTGCTCCTCCGGCGAGAACAACGTCTGGAAGCGCTCGGCGACGACGGCGTCGTTCCAGGGTTCGGGATGGCGTGGATCGGCGCGCAGCTCGATCAGGCGGGACGTATCGGTGGTGAACTTGGTGAAGCCGGCGGCCTGACGGATGGCTTCCTTGCCGGCTTCGACCGAGCGGCGGATGTCGTCGTCGCCGGCGCCGGTAATGATGATGTGATCGGCCTCGGCGGTGTAGCCTTCGCGCCAGCCGGCGCGGATGGAGGCCCACAGCCCGGCGTGATAGAGATGCCGGATGCTGACGCGCGTGTGGCCGGCGGCGGTGGGATTTTCGCCGTCGCGGCGGGCCAGTTCCTCGTCGGTGGTCATCTCGCGCGAGGCGGATAGTTGCGGCGTGGAAGCCATGTTGAGGCCGCTGTTCTTGAAGATGATGTGATAGGCCTCGAAGATGGCCGGGAGGCTGATTTCGGGGTGGCGATTGCCGGCGGCGATGGCGGCGCGCGCGCCCTGCGGTTGGGGCAGGAAGGCGTCGTCCACCTGTTCGGCGAAGGTGCGCAGGGCATCGTAGTCGCGCGTGGAGAAGGGGATGGCGTTGACGACGATTTCGATCGCCGTCGCCGAGCGCTGGCGGACCACCAGGTGGGAACGGGGAAACAGGCCGCTGGCGGGCGCTGTGGCGGGTGCGATCCGCAAGAGCAAGGATTGGGGTGTGCCGGCGGCGAGGCCGTCCACGGCCAGGTAGTAAGCCGAGCGGTGAATGGGGTCGCGCGCCAACGAGCCGGCGAAGACTTCGAGGCTGTTCAGCTTGAGGGCCGACAGCCTGCCCGCCAGCCGGTTGCGGAGTTCGTCGTTGAGCTCGCGGCCCTGGGCGTGCTCGAGCACGAGCTCGGCGACAGCCAGCGCTTCGCGTGCATCCAGGGGCAAGGAGACGGGAATCGCGGTCACGGGAAACCTCGCTCAAAGTTTGAGACTTTTCAGCCAGGCGCGGAACGGCGCGCCCAGATCTTCGCGTCGCAGCGCGAACTCGACGGTCGCGATCAGGAAGCCGAGCTTGTCGCCGGCATCGTAGCGGGTACCGTGGAAGCGATAGCCGTACAGTGGGGAGGATTCGAGCAGGCGACGCAAGCCGTCGGTGAGCTGGATTTCGCCCAGAGCCCCCGGACCGGCCTCTTCGATGGCAGGGAAAATTTCGGGTGTCAGGACGTAGCGGCCGATGATGGCGAGATTGGAGGGCGCGTCCTGGCGGCGCGGTTTCTCTACGAGATTGTGGATGCGGAAGAGGCGGTCGCGCGTGCCGTCGTACTCGAGGGGTTCGGCCGCCACGATGCCGTAGCTCGGAATGTTTTCCGGCGGCACTTCCAGCAGGGCGAGCACGGGGGCCTGGAAGCGTTCCCATACGTCGAGGAGCTGGCGAAGAGCGGGCGGGTCGGCCTCGATCACGTCGTCGGCGAGGACGACGGCGAAGGGTTCATTGCCCACGATTTCGCGTGCGCGCAGGACCGCATGGCCCAGGCCGAGAGCCTCGCGCTGGCGCACGTAGGCCACCTCGATCATGTCGGAGATCTGGCGCACGGCCGCGAGCAGATCCGGGCGATTGCGCGTTTGGAGCAGGTGCTCGAGTTCGAAACTCACGTCGAAGTGGTCTTCGATGGCCGTCTTGCCGCGCCCGGTGACGATGAGAATGTTGCGAATGCCGGAGCGGACCGCCTCCTCGACGCCGTACTGGATGAGCGGCTTGTCCACCAAGGGGAGCATTTCCTTGGGTTGCGCTTTGGTGGCGGGCAGGAAGCGCGTGCCCAATCCTGCGGCGGGAAAAACGGCTTTGCGGACTTTGACGCCCATGATGACGGCCGGCTCCTGTTTCGGGGCGAGCGAGAACCCGCCGGGCTTCGGGCCCGAACTATGATTATAGGGGGAACCCGGATGGGAACAGCGGTGGCGGGCGTGGTGCGCAAGCTCAGGCTCACGCTCGAGATGATCAAATTCGAACACTCGGTTTTCGCCCTGCCCTTCGCGCTGACGGCGGCGCTGCTGGCCATCCGGGAAGCAGGTTTGACGGCGCAGACGGCGCTCGGCAAGCTGGGCTGGATCGTGGTGGCGATGGTCGCGGCGCGGTCGGCCGCCATGACGTTCAACCGGCTGGCGGACGCGGAGATTGATGCGCGCAATCCGCGCACGGCGATGCGGCACCTGCCGTCGGGGCTGCTGTCGCGGCGATTCGCGTGGGTCTTTCTGGCGGCCTCGGTGGGGGTATTCCTGCTGGCGGCGCGCGCGCTGAATCCGCTGTGTTTTCGCCTGGCGCCGGTGGCGCTGGCGCTGGTGCTGGGCTACTCCTACACCAAGCGCTTCACGGCGCTGACGCACTTCGTTCTGGGCCTGTGCCTGGGGGCGGCGCCGGCAGCGGCCTGGATTGCGGTGACGGGCGACCTGGATGCGCGCATCCTGTGGTTGACGGCGGCGGTGACGTTGTGGACCGCGGGGTTCGACATTCTCTACGCCTGCCAGGATTACGAATTCGACGTGCGCGAGGGGCTGCGGAGCCTTCCCGCGCGTTTGGGGATCGCGCGCGCTCTTTGGGTGGCGCGGCTGCTGCACCTGTTCGTGCCTGTCTGTTTGTCGGCGCTGGCGCACGGCTTCGGCTTGGGCCGGCTGGCCCTGGCGGGCGTGGCGGCGGTCGCGCTGTTGCTGGTTTACGAGCACCGGTTGGTCAGCCCGCACGATCTTTCGCGCGTGAACGCGGCGTTTTTCACGGTGAACGGCTGGGTCAGCGTGCTATTCTTCTTGTTTTGGGGGGCCGAGATTCTGGGTCTGGGCGCCCGGAGCTGAAGCATGCCGGTCTTCATCGAAGACGCGTCGCTATTGCCCATCCTTCGCAAGGTGGAGGAGGGGATCCGGCTGGATCGCGAAGACGGGCTGGCTCTGTATCGCAGCCCGGACCTGCTGGCCGTGGGTTACATGGCCAATCGCGTGCGCGAGCGGCTGCACGGCAACGTGACCTATTTCAACGTGAACCGCCACATCAATCCCACCAACGTCTGCGTGGCGAGCTGCCGGCTGTGCGTGTTCGGCAAGAAGACGCGCGATCCGCGCGCCTATACGATGTCGCTCGAGCAGGTCTGGGAGACGGCGGCGCAGGGCTGGTCGGAGGCGGTGACCGAGTTTCACATCGTGGGCGGACTGCATCCGGAGCTGACGCTGGATTGGTACTGCGACATGCTTCGCGGCTTGAAGGAGCGCTTTCCGAAGGTGCACCTGAAGGCGCTCACCATGGTGGAGATCGCTTGGCTGGCGCGGCGCAGCCGGCTGACGGTGGAGCAGACGCTCCAGCGGCTCATCGAGGCGGGCGTGGACTCGCTGCCGGGCGGCGGGGCGGAGATCTTCTCCGAGCGCGTACGGCGCATCATTTGCGACCACAAGATTTCGGGCGAGGAATGGTTGGAGGTGGCGCGCACGGCGCACCGCATGGGCCTGCGCTCGAACTGCACGATGCTCTACGGCCACATCGAGACGGACGAGGACCGGGTGGATCACCTGCTGAAGCTCCGCCGGTTGCAGGATGAAACGGGCGGTTTCGTGGCGTTCGTTCCGCTGGCCTTCCACCCGGCCAACACCGGCCTGCGCGCGCTGGCGCCGCCGACGGGCTTCGATGATCTGCGCGCGGTGGCGGTCTCGCGGCTGCTGCTCGACAACATTCCGCACGTCAAAGCCTACTGGGTGATGATGACGCCGCGGGTGGCGCAGATCGCTCAGCGTTTCGGGGCCGACGACATTGACGGCACGGTGGTCGAGGAGCGCATTTACCACGATGCGGGAGCCAAAACTGCGCAGGCGATGAGGCGCGAGGAGCTGCTCACGTTGATCCGGGAGGCCGGGCGCGAGCCGGTCGAGCGCGACACGCTCTATCGCCCGGTGGCGCGAACCGAAACCACGCTGACGGTGTTGGTGTAGGAAGCGAGTTCAGTCCGCGGCGTGAGCGCGCCCGCCGGAGGCCGCCAGCAAGTCCTCCAACACGCGTTCTGTTTCCCTGGAACTGTCGAAAAGAAGCGCGACGCGCAAGGGGTCGCGCGGTTCGCCCACGCGCTCCAGGCGCCATGTGCACCGCTCCCCGGAGACACGCTGGCGCAGGATCCGGTCCATCTCCCGGCTGATGACGGTCCAGCCTTGCTCGGTATTGGGGGCGAGCAGGCGGTCGTTGAAGACGATTTCCCAGGCCGCGAAATCGAACGAAAGCTTTCCTTGGTATTCCGGCTCAGCCATGAGGCGGCGAGCGGCCCGGAGGGCCTGGCGAATCGAGTAAAGCAGCCGGGACTCGAACGAGCCTTCGAGCACCGTCTTTCGCTGATAAAGAAGGCCGGGACGGCCGTGGGTTCGGTCCAGGCAGTAGTGGGCTTCGTGCGCCACCAGGATCACGCCCGGCCCAACAGGCAGATGGCCGTAGTCGGCCACGTCAATGAGCAGCTCCTCGCAGGTCTCCTGCTGGATCCAGCGGTGGAAGACGGGGATCGCGGATTCCAGCCAGTTCGGAGGCACGGCGGCGGCCAGAACTTTGGCGCCGATGTGCTGAATGCGTTCCGGGTCGCAGGTCGTCACTGGCTCGTCTCCCGGCGTTTTGCGGAACGCGCCGCCGCCAGCCGGCCGTAGCAGGCGTGGCAGGCGTCCAGGAACAACTGGGCTTCGTTCAGGAGCCGGCGGACAGCATCCTCGTCGGCGGGCTGCCGGCGCTGTTCCCAGGCGGCGAACAAGTAGTTCGCGAACGTGCCGCCGACGAAAGGATCGAAAAAGAGCTGCGTGTCGCAGAGTTCGGTCTTGAAGCGCGCGACCACGTCCTCTTCGTCACGGCCAGTCACGCCCTGCCAGTCCAACAGAGCGCGGGCGGCCCGCACCATGAGACGGCAGGCCGACTGCCGCGCGGCTTCCGTCGCCCCTTTGTCGAAGAGAGTCTGGGCCGCGAGCAGCTCGCGTTCGCAGGCGGCCAGTTCGAACTCGAGCGGGGTCACCACCTCGCCGGCGCACTCTCCCACACCGATGTCTTGCGTGCTGAACTCGCGGGCGTCGCTCCAGTCCACGTAGCAGGAGGGATCGGCATCACGAGCAGGCACCTCGAGGAGATCCTGGATGGAGGCCTTGAGACTCTCCTTGCCCTTTCGCCTGATGAACTCATGGAAATCCTCACCCGGTCGGCGTTCGGCCTGAAACTGATCCAGGATGCGCTCGAGGGCCTCGGGCACCCGTTTGGAAGGAATGGCAGCGATGGGAAGGCCGTAAGAGCAGCCGTTGAGGCGCGAGTTGCCGCCCAGCAGGAGCTGGAAATGAGGGACGGCATAGCCGGACTTGTTGCGGCTGACCCCGTAAAAGCCGATGTCGGCCACGTGATGTTGGCCGCAGGAGTTAAAGCAGCCGCTCGTCTTGATTCGCAGACCGGCCAGGGAGGGGTCAAGCGCCTCCAGTCTGGCGGCGAGGCGCCGGCTGAGCTCGCGCGCCAGCCCACGCGAAGAAGCGATGCCGAGTTTGCAGGTATCGGTGCCCGGACAAGCGGTGATGTCGGCGATGCTGCCGGCCAGAGGCTCGGCCAAATGAGCCCGGGCCAGGTCCTGATAGAGAGCCGGCAAATCCGATTCGCGCACCCAGCGAAGCAGGAAATTCTGCTCGATCGTGGTGCGGATGGTGTCCGGCGTGTACCGGCGCACGATGTCGGCGAGCCGGCGCAACTGCTCGGAGCTGATGTCGCCCAAGGGCAGGGGCAACGTGACGGCGACGAAGCCGGGTTGCCGCTGCCGCCGGACGTTGCGGCTTAGCCAGGCCTCATACGGCGCGTCGCTCGGGGGCGCCGAGGACGGCGGGACACCGTCGCACGCAGGCGCCGGGCATTCCTCGAAGCGCTCGGCCTCGCCAAGGTACGAGGTCCAGGCCGGATCCTCCGGCAAACGGGCGCGTTCTTCGTGGACGAGGCGTTTGAATTCGTCAATCCCCAGCTTTTCCACGAGGAACTTCATGCGAGCGCGGTTGCGATTTCGCTTCTCGCCGTGCTGCGCGAAGACGCGGGCGATGGCCTGCACGGTGGGCAGCAGTTCCTCGACGGGAAGGAACTCGCTGAAAAGTTTGGCCTGGTAAGGGACGGGGCCCAAGCCCCCGCCCACGAAAACCTCAAAGCCGCGCTGAGCCTTGCCCTCGGAGGTGCGGACGCGGGCCATCAGGCCGATGTCGTGGATGCGAGCCAGGCCACAGGGCTTGTCGGGGCACCCCGAGAAGGCAATCTTAAACTTGCGCCCGAAGGCCTGGCAGTCCGGATGGCCCAGCAAGAAATAGGCGCAGGCTCTGGCATAGGGCGTCACGTCGAAGATCTCATCGGGGCAGACGCCGGACATCGAACAGGCGGTGACATTGCGGACCGTGTTGCCGCAGGCCTCCCGCGTGGTGATGCCTACGGCGGCCAGCCTGCGCATCAGGGTGGGCGTGTCGTCCAAGTGGACGAAATGGAGCTGGAAGTCCTGGCGCGTGGTGACGTGCGCGACCCCGCAGGCGTATTCCTCGGCCAGCTCGGCGATCACCTCCAACTGCCGGGCATTCAGACCCCCGTATGGGACCTTGATTCGCTGCATGCCGGGAGCGTCCCAGATCGTGTTGATGCCTTTGGTGAGATCGCCGCAGGGATACCGCAGAGTCCGAATCCGGATTCCGTCATGGCGCTGGCCGCTGTCGTATCGCTGGCCGTAGCAGCCTCTGCGGAGCCTGATTTCTGCGAAGACTTTGTCATCCAGGCGGCCTTGCTTCTTCAGGGCAATCTGGTCCTCGAACTGCGTGATCTCTTCAGCCAGGCCGACGGGGAGCCGATCGGCAAGGAGCTCACTCCAGAGCGGATTGCTCGCTTTCATCGCATGGTCCCAGGCGTTTTGGGGCTATGCTAGCACGGACCGGGGCTGATTGTCAACAATCTCGATCGGTTTAGTAGGGTCATAAGGAACTGCTTTTCATATTGACAAAACCACATATGGTATGGTATGAATTCATTTACGGCAAACCAGATGGACAATATACAATATGCAGGGCGTTCTGCCGAGACGGCAGTCACGGTTCATTACCTCCCCGTTCTCCTGGACCTGGGCGGGAAGCGTTGCCTGGTGGTGGGTGAGGGAGAGGCGGCACGGCAGAAGGCCAACGAGCTGGCCGGCGTCGGCGCAGTGGTTTCCTGCCGAGGCAGCTCCCGCTTGCCGGGCGAGCTGGCCGGAAACTTCCTCTGCATCGCAGTGGGCCTCACGCGCGCCCGGAACGCAACGATCTTCGAGCAAGCCTGCCAGTCGGGCGTGCTGTTCTACGCCGTGGACGACCCCGAACACAGCCATTTCATCATGCCGGCCATTCATCGGCAGGGCGGCCTGGTGATCGCGGTGTCTACCAGCGGCGCTTGCCCCGCCCTCGCGGTACGGATTCGGGATCGCCTGGCGGCGGAGTTCGGCCCCGAGTACGCCCAGTTCGTGGCTGCGTGCGCCCGGATTCGGGCCAGGCTGGCGGAGTTGATTCCTGACTTCGAAACCCGGCGGGCGGCCTGGTACGCGCTGGTGGATTCCGAGTTGCTGGACCGGTTGCGGTCGGGCTTGCCCGTCACTGCCGCTGATTTCCTGGAGGAGGCATGCAAGAGCGTTGGGATCGCACTCGTGAGTTGATCGAGTCGGTGTTGAGCGGCGGATATGGACCGGCCTGTGTGACGTGCAGCTTTCAGGTCGAGGACATGGTGGTGCTGGACATGGCCCGCGCTGTACAGCCCGGCATTGCCGTGGTCTTTCTGGACACCGGCTACCACTTCCCCGAGCTGTATGTCTACCGCGATGCGATGGCGCGCGAGTGGAACTTGAACCTGGTCAATGTCACGCCGGCTCTGAGCGTCGCCGAGCAGGAATCCCGTTACGGGCTTCTTTACCGGACCGAGCCGGACCGTTGCTGCCGGTTGCGGAAGGTCGAGCCGTTGTTTACGGCTCTCGAGGCGTTCGATGTTTGGTTGACAGGTCTCAGGAGAGAGCAGTCGCCGAGCCGCGCCCATTTGCAGCTCGAGGAGCGGCATACGTTACCCAGCGGAAAGTCCCTTCGAAAGATCAACCCGCTGGCCGAATGGAGCTGGACGGACGTGAACGCGTACGCGCTGGCGCGCGACATCCCCGTGCTGCCGCTGTACGAGCGGGGCTATACGAGCATCGGCTGTGCGCCCTGCACGTCGTTGCCGGCCGACCCTTCGAATCCCCGTTCGGGACGCTGGGGTGGCCGCAAGCTGGAGTGCGGAATCCACACCTTCGACAGGGCGGGAGCATGAAGGAGGCGATCATCGGTTTGGTGGTCGCGACGATAACGGCGGCCACGGGCGTGGGCGGCAGCATGCTTACCGTGCCGGCGTTGATCCTGATCTGCTCAGCGCCTCCGGTGCAGGCGGTCGGGACGGCGTTTGCCTTCGCGACGTTGATCCGGATCATGGCGGTGGCCGACTATGCGCGCCGGGGCCAGGTTGACTGGAACGCGGTGCGACGGATGCTTGCGGGCGCGGCCCCGGGTGTTCTGGCGGGCACCCTTTTGCTTGCGCGTCTGGCGGGCGCCGGGATGTCGCACACCGCCGGTTTGTTGATCGGCCTGACGGTGAGCCATGCGGCTGCGGTTACTCTGCTGCGTCGCCGGTCTCCCGCCGCAAGGCCTCTGCGGGAAAATCGCAGGGAGCTTGGATGGTTGGCGCTTCCCATCGGGCTTCAGGTGGGCTTCACTTCGGTAGGGGCTGGTGCACTCGGTTCGCTCTTGTTGTTGACGAGGACGAACCTGGCGTCCGCCACGGTGGTGGGCACGGTTCTGTTTTTCGGACTGGGCCTCTCGGTCTTGGGTAGCGGGTTTCACATCGCCGCAGGGCACTGCGACTTCGCATTGTTGCTTCGCCTGAGCGTTGGTGGCATGGCGGGAGTTGTGGCCGGAGGTTGGATCGGGGCTCGAGTACCTTGCTGGCGCATGCGGGTTGCTCTGTTGCTGCTGCTGGCTTTCGTCGGAGGACACATTTCCTGGCAGAGCGTCCAGGGCATGCTGGGCCCCAAATGAGCGTGGCTCCGAGAATCTATCTGGTGGGTGCAGGTCCGGGCAGAGCGGACTGGTTGACGGTCCGGGCCGCTGCTTTGCTGGCGGAAGCCGACGTGGTCATCAGCGACCGGCTGGTTTCGCAAGAGGTGATCGCCAAGATCAACCCGACGGCTCAGGTCGTCTTGCTCGACGAAGAAGGCGGAAACCGCGAGAGCCGGCAGCTTCGGATTCTCCACCTGCTGGACGCTTATGCGCGCCGCTATGGCTGCGTCGTGCGATTGAAGGGCGGAGATCCGTTCGTCTTCGGCCGCGGCGCCGAGGAGTGGGCATGGCTGGTGCAGAGGGGTTGGCCGGTCGAGGTCGTCCCCGGCGTCAGTTCCGCGATTGCCTTGCCTGCTTCGGCAGGCATACCTCCGACCTTCCGTGGGATTTCGAGCGCGTTCGCCGTGTTGACGGGGTGTTTACGAGCCGGCGCTGATCCCTGTTGGGAGCGTTATGCCCAGGTGGACACTCTGATCATCCTGATGGGCGTGAGCCGACGTGTGCAGATTGCGGCGGCTCTGATCCGCGCCGGGCGTCCGGCGGAGCAGCCGAGCTGCTTCATCGAAAATGGGGCGACGCCGCGCGAGCGCATCGTCTGCGCGACGCTGGGTGAGGTAGCGCGGGGCCTGTGCCCGGTGAATCCGCCCGCGGTTTGGGTGGTGGGCGAGGTCGTATCGCTCAGAGACCAGCTTCAGGTTGTTGCCGCCCGACCGCCTGCCGGGCTCCAGCAGGGCTGCGGCGCGTCAGCCCCCGCCATGGCTCGGATCGGGCCGCCGGCCGCAAGCCACTCGGGCTGAGCTGTTTGCCTGTGCCGGCCTAACCGCGGTGGAAACGTCTGCCTACCAGGCCGAGACCGACCAGGCCGGCGCCAATCAGAGCGAAGGTGGTCGGCTCGGGCACCGGTTCCGCCAAAGCCGAGGTGATGTTCACTCGCAGGCCCACCGGATTGCCGAAATCCGGCGGGCAAACCGGGCACACCCAATTGTGGACGACGAAATCCAAGGTGTTCCACCCAGGCTGGAAACCGCCGGCTATGGTGAAGTTGTAAAGACTCAGGAATGGTTGTTCGAAGTTCAGAGCGATCCCGGTGAACATGCCATTGAGCCAGATTTCGGCGCTGTTATCGGAGGACCACTGGCCGGTGATGACTGCGGTGTTGGGGCGCAGGCCGGTCAGGTTGAAAGTCGTCCTGAAAATGTAGTAACCGGGCAGGTCGTTGAGCGCGTTCGCCGTGCGCGAGATCCAGCGAGAAGAGCTATTGTTGGCGATCCACGGCGGGATCGGGAACCCATCGGTGACGACGCCGTAGACGGGCAAGGGACCGTACGGACTGGCCACGAGCGAGTAGTAAGGATCCAACAGGCCCTCGCCGGGCGTGCCCGTGCTGTAGAGCCCCGGGATGGAGATGGGTGCGGCCGTGACGGGCGCGACAACAAGGGCCGAGGCCAGCAACCCGGCAACAAGCGGCAGATTGTTCTTCATGTGTGCAACCGTTGAATTAGTAACCCCTCAGTTAGAATTTTCTCCCCCCTGTGCGCCGATGTCTATGCCCCATTAGCGCTGTGAGTTCCAGTACCGATGCCGGGATGGGTTTGTAGTACCTTCGCCCGATCGAGGCCCCAGTCGGGTATAATCACGCGCATGGCACGCATAGCAATGGCGATAGTGATCCTGTTGGTGTGGACCCTCCCGGCTTTGCCGGCGCAGGAAACCCAGGCTCAGGCCCCGGCGCGTGAACCCGGATTGTACGCGACCATCAACACGACGATGGGCGCGATCACGGTGAAGCTGTTCGAGAACGAATCCCCGATCACGGTCCGCAACTTCGTGGATTTGGCTCGTGGCCGCAAGGGGTGGACCGATCCCAAGACGGGCCAGAAAGTCTTCCGTCCTCTTTATAACGGCGTGACGTTCCACCGCGTGATTCCCAACTTCATGATTCAGGGCGGGGACCCCACGGGTACGGGGGCCTACGATCCTGGATTCACGATCAAGGACGAGTTTCACCCGTCGCTGCGGTTTGACGTACCGGGGCGGCTGGCCATGGCTAACGCCGGTCCGAACACGGGCAACTGCCAGTTCTTCATCACCGAGGTCCCCACGCCGCACCTGAACGGGGCGCACACGATTTTCGGGCAGGTGGTCGAGGGGCTGGAAGTGGTCAGGCAGATCGCCCGGGTGCCGCGTGACGCCAATGACAAGCCGCGCACGCCGGTGCGCATCACTGGCATTACGTTCCAGCGCGAGGGTCCTGCGCCTCCCAACGACCCGCTAGCGCCGCCGAAACCGGCGGCCAGGAAGGCAACCAAAGCCGGAACCAAGTAAGGTCCGTTTTCAGGGTGCAGGGAGTTTTGCGCGCAGAGGCGATCCCCTAAGGTCCCGGCGCCCGGGGCGGATTGTTCCGCCCAGCCGGGATCGGGCCTTCGTCCTCCAGCGGGATCTCGATAAAGAACAGCTCGCGGCCCGATCCCGCTTCGCGCAACCCGGTGATGTAGAGGATCGAGCCCTTGCGGTACGGCGCCTGGAAGTAGAAAAAGCCGCTGGCGGTTTGCCTGGGCGGCAGCGCGCGCGCCGCGAACGCCCGGCCTTCGATTTCCCAGGCGTCGAGCGGGTTCTTGCGACGGGAAAGCCGCGGCTTGCCGCCGGGGATGGGTCCGGTGACCATTCCGGGGCGATCGGGCGCCTGGAGATAGCGGACCTCGGACGCCGGGGTGGCCTCGACGCGGCGGCGATCGGGCATCACGTACTCGATGCGCATATCCGCCAGCGAAAGGGTGTTCTCACCGCCGTTTTCCATCAGCACGAGAACGGGCAGCACGCCGTGCTGATTGGGATTCAGCTTGCCGAAGGCGCGGCGCACCAGCTCGGGGGTCACATAGGGGCGCGCAGCGACCGTAATCTGCTCGAAGGTTTGGCGGTTGGGATAATCGGTAATTGCGCCGGGATCGAATTTGGGCTGGTCCGCGGCGAGAGCCACCGACGACCACAGGAACAGCGCCTTGCGAATTCGACTCGTCATGTTCCTCTACCGCTTGCTGGCGGGGCTGGCCTTTCCGCTTGTCCTACTGTACCTGCTCGCCCGTGCCATGCGGGACAGGGGTTATCGGCGCGGCATGACCCAGCGGTTCGGGTGCTTGCCGGGCTCACTGCGGCAGACGGCGCCGGGTGCGATCTGGTTACACGCGGTATCGGTCGGTGAGGCGCTGTCGTCGGTGGAGCTGGTGAGGCGGTTGCGGGAGCGACTGCCGGGTGCGGCGCTGTTCGTTTCGGTGACGACGGTGGCGGGTCGGGCGGTAGCCGAGCAGAAACTGGCCGGCCTCGCGGACGGGATTTTTTACGCGCCGCTCGATTATTGCCTGGCGGTGAGGCGAGTGCTGCGGCGGTTGCGGCCGCGCGTGGTCGTGGTGCTCGAAACCGAGATCTGGCCCAACCTGTGGCGCGAGGCGAAGCGCGCCGGGTGCGTTCTCGTCGTGGTGAACGGGCGCATTTCGGATCGGGCCTGGCCGCGCTACCGGCGGTGGCGCTGGTTTTTCCGGCCGGTCCTGGGACTTGCCGACGCGATCCTGGCCCAGGATGAACGCAGCCGGCAGAGATATCTCGAACTGGGCGCGCCCGCCGAGCGCGTGTCCGTGGGCGGCAATTTGAAGTTCGATTTCGATCCCGGGCGGCTGCGCGTTGCCGCGGCCGTTGCGCAGTTTCTCGAGGGGACGGCGGCCGGCGAGGTATGGATTGCGGCCAGTACGATGCCGCCGGCCGAGGAGGGTGACCCGGACGAGGACGAAGTCATCGTGGAGGCTTTCCGGCGGCTCGCCGGCCGGCGCCCCCGCCTGCTGCTCATCCTGGCGCCGCGGCGGCCGGAGCGTTTCGAGCAAGCTGCACGCAAGCTGGAAGAGGCTCGGGTGGCGTTCGTCAGGCGTTCGCAGTTGGACGAGGCGACGCGGCTGCGGCTGCCAGGCGTGCTGCTGCTCGATTCAATCGGCGAGCTGGCCGCCCTGTTTCAGGCGGCGGACGTGGTGTTCATGGGCGGCACGCTGGCGCGGCGCGGCGGCCACAACATCCTGGAGCCGGGAGCGTACGGGCGCGCGATCGTCGTGGGGCCCCACATGGAGAATTTTCCGGCGGTGATCGAGGAATTCCGGCGGCGCGAGGCGGTTCTGGAGATCGGCTCGGCGGCGGAGTTGTGCGGGGCGATCGAGCGAGTGCTGAACGACCCGTCGCTGCGCGAGAGGCTCGGGCAGCGGGCTCGGGAAGCGACCGCGGCTCAGCAGGGAGCGACGGAAAGGGCGGTAAAGGAACTGGCGGCGCGTTACGCGGAGGCCGTTCCCCGGCGCGTGCGCGCGTGGCCGTGGCGGGCAGCCCTGTGGTTGCTATCGCGCCTGTGGCTGGCCGGCGGCGTGTTGAAGCGCGCGGCAGCGAGGGCGCGGCGCACGAAGCTGGCGCGGCCGGTGATCAGCGTGGGGGCCCTGAGCATGGGCGGCGCGGGCAAGACCTCCTTCACCGTGTGGCTGGCGCAGCGGCTGGCCGAGCGCGGATTGCGCCCGGCGGTCCTGTTGCGAGGTTACCGCCGCAGGAGCGGAGCGGAGCCGCTGGCGTTGCCGCCCGGAGCTGCGGCGCCGGTCGGGCAAACCGGCGACGAAGCGCAGATCCACCTGCGCGCCGGCGTTTCCGCGGTGGGGATTGGACGGGATCGGGCGAAGGCGGGCGCTCTTTTAATGGAACGTTTTCATCCTGATTTGTTTTTGCTGGACGACGGCTTCCAGCACGCGCGCCTCGACCGCGACCTGGACATCGTGCTGATGGACGCCCTCGATCCGGGCGACGAAGTCTTTCCGCTCGGTCGCCTGCGCGAGCCTCTCTCGGCGCTGGCGCGCGCCGACGTCATCGTCGTCAGCCACAGCGAGGCTCTGCCCCATGCGCAGGCGGTGGAGCGCCTGATCCGGCGCTACAACCGGCACGCGCCCGTATGCCGCGCCTGCCGGCGTCCGAAAGCGTGGGTGGAGGCGTCGGGCGGCGCCCGGCGTCCGGCGGGCGAAGCGCCTTTCGTGCGCCCTGCTGCGTTTTGCGGGTTGGGGCAGCCGGCGTCGTTCTGGGGGACCCTCGAGGCACTGGGGCTGCGGCCCGTCTGGCGCCGGGAGTATCCCGACCACCATCGCTACTGCGCCGAGGATCTGCGCACGATCCTCGCGCAGGCTCGACGCCACGGCGCCCATGCGCTGGTCACCACGGAAAAGGACCTGGTGAATCTGCCGGAAGGCTGGCAACGACAGCTCGAAGGTTTGCCCCTGTACTGGCTGGAGAGCGAGTTGGAAGTCGAGGAGGCGGAGAGCCTGGTCGGTGCGGTGTTGATGAGGCTATCGTGGTAACGCGTATCAATGCGGCGGCAGCGTCACTTCTTTGGCTTTGCGCCAGAGGCGTTCCAGATCGTAGTAGGCGCGCGCGGCTTCCGAGAAGATGTGGACGAGGAATTCGCCGTAGTCCACCAGGACCCACTCGGCATGCTCGTAGCCCTCGATGCCTAACGGCTTGCGTCCTTGCTCGGCGAGCCGGCGCTCGACTTCATCGGCGATGGCCTGGATCTGGCGGGGGTTGGCGCCGGAGCAGATCACGAAGTAATCGGTGAAGGAAGCCAGGCCCTGCAAATCGAGGATGCGTAAGTCGAGGGCTTTCTTGTCTTCCGCCGCCCGTGCAGCAATGATCCAGGGCGGCGCTGGGGGCTGAGGGGTTTTCTCAATCTTGCGTTTGCGACGATTCGACGCGGGCAACCAACTCCTCAGCGTTTATCGTACTACAATCAGGGTTGATGCTTCGCGCCATGGCGACGGCTCTTGCGGTGTGGGTGTGCCTTGCCCAGGGTCCCGATCCGCTGCGAACGGTTCGGCCGTTGCCGGCTGATCGGAGCGTGGCGGAGCTGGTGGCGGCGGGAGCTTTGCCGAGGTCCGTCCTTGTCGAGCAGGAGCAAGTCGTCGCCGATCGAGCGGACGAGGCCATTTTGCGGCAGACTCTGTACGGAGTGCTGAGGATCGAGGACTTGACCGAGGAGCAGGGGCGCGAGATGGTGGCGGCCGCCGGGCGCCGGTTGGAACGCAGGCAAGGGCGTCTGAAGGAGGCCAAGAGGCTGGTGGAAGAGGGCGGATTGCCCCGGACGGCGCTTACGCCGCTGCTGGAAGAGCTGGACCGGGCGCGACGCGAGCTTGCGCTGGCCGAAAGCCGCGCGCGGCTGCTGGAAGAGCTGGCCGAAATGGCCCGTGCTGAAGCTGTGGAGGCGGCGACGGAGGTCGTGCCCGGGCCGGAACCGCGGCCTTTGGTAGAGCGCTACGCGGGCCGCGGCGGTTTCGAAGCCGGCTTGTTGCGGGTGCTGGCGACGGATTTCGAAATCGAGTTCGGCCGTCCGCTGCCCATCAGCGCGCAGGGGGCAACGGCCTTGCACCGGGCCTGGGGACTGGATCACCGCGGCCGGGTAGACGTGGCGCTGCACCCGGACAGTCCCGAGGGCGTGTGGCTGCGGACTTACTTGCAGAGGCGCGGCGTGCCCTATTACGCGTTCCGTGGCGCGTTGCGTGGCCGCTCCACGGGCGCGCACATTCACATCGGCCCGCCCAGCGAACCGCTGCGGGCCGGGGGCGGCTGAACAAGCAGAAACATGCCGTCCGCCCACCTTCGATTGCTGATCCCGGAAGAGCACATCCTTGCGCGGGTGCGTGAAATGGGGGCCGAGATCACGCGCGATTACCCGGAAGGCCCGATTTACCTGATCGGCATCCTCAAAGGAGCGTGCTTCTTCCTGGCCGATCTGGCGCGCGCCATCGAACGCCCGGTGCGGATAGATTTCATCGGGATCTCCAGTTACGGCAAAGGCAAGACCACTTCGGGCGAGGTCAAGCTGACGAAGGATCTGGACTGCTCGATCGAGGGGGCCGACGTGCTCATCGTGGAAGACATCATAGACAGCGGCCTGACGCTGAATTACCTGGTTCAGGTGCTCTCGCAGCGCAAGCCGCGCTCCTTGCGAGTGGTAGCCTTGCTGGACAAGCCGAGCCGGCGGGTCCAGCCCGTGGACCTGGCCTACGTAGGATTCCAGATCCCGGATCACTTCGTCGTCGGATACGGGCTGGATTACGCCGAAGAGTACCGGAACCTGCGCGACGTTTGTGTGCTGGAAGAGGCCGGCTGAGGCTCAGCCGGCGGGCGGCAGATCGCGGGCGGCGGCGGCGTGCTGGAAGCCGACGCGGCGGTGCGAGCCGTCGCAGAAGGGCTTGTTCTCCGATTGGCCGCAGCGGCACAACGAGATCACGGTGCGACCGCCCAGTCCGAACGCTTTTCCCTCCTGATCCACGAGCTCGAAATCACCCTCCAGCCGGAGGGGACCATTGCTGACGACAGTAATTTTCACGGCAGCCATGGCAGGGATGATAGCACGGCGAAGCGGGCGCCTATAATGGGTGCGATGCTGGAAGCCCTGGCAGCGGCGCTACTTTGGATCTCCATCCAAGGCGCGCCAACGCAGGCGGGCGAGCAGGAAGGGCTGCTGGAGAGAATACGCGCCCGGATGCGCGAGACGCTGGAACGCATGCCCGATTACACTTGCGTGGAGACCATCGAGCGCTGGCGGCAGGGCTACCCTTGTCCGCAGTGCCGGTGGTGGGAGAGGCTGCGTTTGGAAGTCGCGGTCATCGGAGGCAAGGAGCGGTTCGCGTGGCCGGGCGCAGCGGAGTTCGAAAGCAGGGACATCGCGCAAATCGTTCCGCCCGGCCCGATCGGGACGGGAGATTTCTGGGGCTTCGCGACGGCCATCTTCGCAAGGAACGCCGCCTCCTACCAGGGACCATTCGAGGATCGGCTGGACGGACGGGCGACGTGGCGATACGACTACCGGGTGCCGCGCGAGCTGAGCGGCTACGAGGTGCGGGATGGGCGCAACAGCGCGCGAGTGGATTATCACGGCAGCTTCTGGGTGGATCGGGATTCCCTGGAGCTGTTGCGGCTGGATGTCGAGGCCGAGGGCTTGCCCGCGCCGCCGCTTGAAATCACCGCCGTACGCACTGCGATTCGGTACGGGCGGGCGAGCATCGGCGGGCGCGTGGTGCTGCTACCGGCAGCTTCGGAATTGACTATGGGGACCGGGGAAGGCCGCAGCAGCCAGAACCGCATTTCCTTCACCGGATGCCGGCAATACGCGGCGCAAAGTCAGGTGCGTTTCGAGGAAGAACAGCCGGCGCCTGCGCCCGAACAGGAGCGCAAAGTGCGGCGACGCTTGCCGCCGGGGTTGAACTTGGAGTTGAGCCTGGCGACACCGCTGGAGCCGGCGAGCGCGGCCGCAGGGGATCTGTTGGAGGCTGTTCTGGTCCGCGACGTGCGAGTTCACGGCGAGCTGTTGGCGGCCAGGGGAGCGCGCGTCACCGGGCGGTTGCGTGCGGTGCGGCAGCATCTGGCCCCCGCGCCTTCGGCATGGTGGCGCTAGAGTTCAACCGGCTGGAGGCGCCGGGGGTGGAGGCGGAGTTCCGTGCACGGCTGGAGCTGCTGGGCGGTATCGTGGCGGGCGCACGCCGCGCAGGGGATGTGATGCCCGTGGGATCGGACGAGGAGAGCGCGATCTACTTCAACGGCCCGCTGTTGCGACTGTCGCGGGGGTTCCGCATGCTGTGGCGAACACTGCCTTGAGGTGGAAACGATGATGCTCGATCTGACGGCGGAAGACCGTCAACTCTTCGAAGACACTCTGGAATTCGCCGCCCGCCAGGTGCGGCGCGCGATGGAACGTTACCCGGACTTCTATCCGATGTACACGCATCAGGGGCGCTGGAAGCACGATCTGCCGGCCTGGACGCACTGGTGCGACGGCTTTCTGCCCGGCATGATGTGGATCTTCTGCCGGCGCGCGCCGGCGGGCAGCGCGCAAGCGGCCTACTGGCGCGAGCAGGCGATCCGTTACACGCGGCCGCTCGAGCCGCGCCAGCACGATCGGGAGGTTCACGATCTGGGTTTCATTTTCATGTCCACCTATTACCGCTGGAACCAGCTCGATCCCGATCCCGCGCGGGAAGCCGTTCTCGTTCAGGCGGGCCGTACGATGGCGCTGCGCTATCGGGAAAAGGGCCGCTACCTGCGCTCGTTCGTGGCCGAGAACTCGCTGTTCATTGACATCATGATGAACGTGGGCATCGTGTTCTACGCCGCCGAGCGCACCGGGGACGCGAGGCTCCATGACATCGCGCTCCAGCACTGCCTGACCACGCGGCGCTATCTGGTGCGAGGCGACGGCTCGACGGCGCACGAAGGCCTGTTCGATACGGAAACGGGCGAGTTCCTGCGCCAGAGCACGCATCAGGGCTGGCGCGGGGATTCCTGCTGGTCGCGCGGGCTGGCGTGGGCGCTGTACGGGTTCGGCACGGTCTACGGTTACACGCGGGATCCGCGATTCCTGGCGACCGCGGAGGCCTGCGCGGACTACTACCTGACGCACACGCCCGCCGACGGCGTGCCGCCGTGGGATTACGACGCGCCCGAGGAAAGCCGGCGTTTGCAAGACACCTCCGCGGCCGCGATTGCGGCGTCAGGGTTGTTGCAACTCGCCGGGCTGCTGGCGGATCGGGCCAAAGGGGCACTGTATGCGGCTGCGGCGCGGCACATCCTGCGCACGCTGGCCACGCGCTGGGTGGCGCGGGACGATCCCGACTGGGAAGGGATCCTGAAAGGCGGGGTTTATCACCTGCACAAAAAGCTCGGCGTGAACGAGTCTGTCATGTGGGGTGAACATTTCTTTGTGGAGGCGCTCGATGGGGCGCTGAAGGCAGACAGGTCATGAGGAGGTGAGGCCGGCCATGAAACTGTTTATCAGTGCGTTTGCGGAAGGCAGTATGATCCCGAAGCTGCACACCTGCGACGGGGCCGACTTGTCGCCGGCTCTGGAGTGGAGCGGGGAGCCGCCGGGCACGAAAAGCTTCGCGCTCATCGTAGACGATCCGGATGCGCCGGTAGGGATCTGGAATCACTGGCTGTTGTGGGACATCCCGGCCGGGGTCCACGCCATCGCGCAGGGATTCAAGCCGGGGCAGATGGGCGTCAGCGGGACGAACGATTTCGGCAAGCCCGGCTACGGCGGACCCTGCCCGCCGCGGGGGCACGGCCCGCACCGCTATTTCTTCAAACTCTACGCCTTGGACGTGGACTCGTTGAAGCTGGCCGAGGGGTCGCGGAGGGCGGAGTTGGACCGGGCCCTGAAAGGCCACGTGCTGGCCGAGGTGCAGTACATGGGGCGCTACGAACGCAGGTAGAATAGCCCCGAGGCTTCGTTCATGGAAACCACCCGCCGCCAGTTTCTCGGGGCGTCCGCAGCGGCGGCCGCAGCGGCCGGACCCGCGCCTTTGCTCCCCACGATCCGTCTCGGCAAGTACGAAGTGACCCGCTTGATTCTGGGCGCCAATCCTTTTTACGGTTTTTCCCATTTCAACCGGCTGTTCGACCAGCACATGCTGGATTGGTCCACACCGGAGAACGTACTCAAGACCGTCCACGCTTGTGAGGAGAACGGCATCAACACCTGGCAGCTCTCCGACGCCAGGCGCGGGTTGGAAGACATCCGGCGCTACCGCGAGCAAGGCGGAAAGATCCAGTGGATCCTGCTGAGCTCGCGGCGCATGGAGGAGGATCTGAGCTGGATCCCCAAGATCGCGCGCATGGGGCCGATCGGGATCGTACACCACGGGGGCACGACGGACCGGCGCTGGCGGGCGGGAGAGCAGGGCAAAATCCAGGACTTCCTGAAAGCCGTGCGCGACAGCGGCGTGCTCGTGGGCCTCTCCACCCACAACCCGCTGGTGGTGGAGGAAGTGGAGAGCCGCGGTTGGGACATTGACTTTTTCATGACTTGCGTGTACCGGATCACGCGGACCGAACAGGAGATCGTCAACCTGCTGGGGCAACGGCCCCTGGGTGAGGTTTACCTGCCGCAGGATCCCCCGCGGATGTTCCGCGCCATCCGTCAGACGCGCAAGCCTTGCCTGGCGTTCAAGATCCTGGCCGCCGGCCGCCTCACGGACAGCCCCGAGAGCATCGATCGCGCGTTCCGGGCCGCCTTCGAAAACATCAAGCCGACGGATGCGGTGATCGTGGGAATGTACCCGCGCTACAGCGATCAGGTGCGCGAGAACGTGGAGCGGGTGCGGCGCCATCTGGGGCAGAGTTGAAGGGCCGGGCGGCATGGCAGAGCGGCCGCCCGGCGCGGGCTGACTCGTGCAGTGAGCCGTTGGGCGCCCCCGTGAGACGCCCCTGGAGGACTTTGGTTTTGACTATATAGTGGCCGCGGCGGGCCGAGTTCTCAACGTGATTTCCGGCCACGGTCTGCGCCACGCGTCCAACCGCTGCTCGAGCTGCCGGCGCAGGCCGGCCAGCGAGGGCTCGGCGGCGAGGTTCCGCACTTCATCCGGGTCGCGCTCCAGATCGTAGAGCTCCACGTGGCCGCGATCATAGCAGTTGAGCTTCCAGCGGCGGGTGCGGATCGCCCGAATCGGATTCACCCATTTTTGTTTTGCGTAATATTCCAGGAACACTTCGCGCCGCTCGCCGCGCGCTCGCGCCAGGTTCAGACCGGAGACGGGGGAAGGCCAGGGGACTCCGGCCAGGGCGGCCAGCGTCGGCGCCAGGTCGGCCTGCGTGACCAGGTCCGTGCGTTCACCGCGCCCCAGTTCCCCGCCCGGCGAAGCGATCACCAGCGGAATGCGAATCAACGGCTCGTACATGAACGGGCCTTTGAAGGGCAGACCGTGTTCGCCCAGGGCGTCGCCGTGATCGCTGGTGTAGACCGCGACCGTGCCCTCCAGCGGGCAGGCGTCGAGCACCTGGCCGAGCAAGGCGTCCACTTTCTCGACCAGCTCGAGATAGTAAGTGCGGTAGCGAATCCATTCCGCGGGACCGTAGCGCCGCGCGACGCGTCCCTGATCGCGCTCCATGTACTCGCGTTGCTCGGAGGGTTTGCCCGCCAGCGATTCCGGCCCTGAAGCGGGCGGGCGGACGCCGGGTCTGGGCTCGACTCTGGCCATCAAGCGCGGGAACTGGTAAATGTCGTGCGGGTTGACGAAGGAGACCCAGGCCAGCCAGGGTTCGGGCTGCGATCGGATCCACTGCGCGGCTTCCTTGGCGGTGGACTCGTCGGACTTCCATGGCGCGTACGTATCGAAGCCGAACTGCGCCAGGCCGCGCTCGTCGTTGCCCAGATGCCATTTGCCGAAGTAGCCGGTGCGGTAGCCGGCCTCGCGAAGCACGGAACCCAAGGTGGGCAGCCTGGGAGAAAGGGGCTTGCCCAGGGAGCCGGCATCCACGTTAGTGATGACGCCCGTGCGGTGCGGCTCCAGCCCGGTGAGCAGGGCGGAACGGGCCGCCGAGCACTGCGGCGTGTTGGCGAAGGCGTAGCGAAAAGTGACTCCGCGCTCGGTGAGGCGGCGCCGGTGAGGCAGCGAGGCAGGCCCCGGCAGCAGCGCCGATTCCTGGTCCGACATCACGACGAGGATGTTGGGCCGCCTGCGCTCCGGCGGCGAGAAGATGAGGAACGGAAAAAAGGCGCGGCGAGAAAGGCTGGCGGCGTGGGTCATGCCCACCATGATACTCGCCGCGCCCGCGAGCATCTCTATGAGTTTATCCGCAACCGGAGGTGCCGCCGCAATTGGCACAGCGGTAACAACTGCCGCTGCGAACCATGAGCGAACCGCACTCCGAGCACAGAGGCGCGTCGCCGGGCGGGATGTCAAAGGGCAGCTTGGGTTGCAGTTCGGGCTCGGTGGGGCGAAGTTTGGGAGCTTCGCCCGCTTCCGTGACTGCGTACTCGGGGCCGAGGAACTTGGCGCCGAGCCAGCGGAAGATGTAGTCGAGGATAGACTTGGCGTAGGGGATCTGCGGGTTGTTGGTCCAGCCGCTGGGTTCGAAACGCACGTGGCTGAATTTGTCCACCAGGAACTTCAGGGGCACGCCGTATTGCAGAGCGAAGCTGATGGCGGTGGCGAAGCCGTCCATGAGGCCGGAGATGGTGGAGCCCTCCTTGGCCATGGTGATGAAGATCTCGCCCGGCGTGCCGTCCTCGTAAAGTCCCACGGTGATGTAGCCTTCGTGGCCGGCGATGGAGAACTTGTGAGTGACGGACTGGCGCTCGTCGGGGAGTTTGCGGCGCACGGGTCGGTAGAGGACCTTCTCGGCGGGAGCGGCAACGCCCTTGCGCTCGGTGTCGGGTTTGGCGCTGAGCGGCTGGGTGCGCTTGGAGCCGTCGCGGTAGATGGCCACGGCTTTCAGGCCGAGCCGCCAGCTCTCGATGTAGGCGTTCATGATGTCCTCGACGGTGGAGTCCTCGGGCATGTTGATCGTCTTGGAGATGGCGCCGGAGAGGAAGGGCTGGACGGTGGCCATCATGCGGATGTGGCCCATGTGGTGAATGAAACGCGTGCCGTTGGCAGGCCTGAGGCTGCAATCGAAGACGGGCAGGTGCTCCGGCTTGATGTCGGGCGCGCCTTCGATGGAACCGGTGGCGTCAATGTGGCTGACGATGCGCTCGACCTGCTCCGGGGTGTAGCCGAGCCGGAACAGGGCCTGGGGCACGGTGTTGTTGACGATGCGGATCACTCCGCCGCCCACGAGTTTCTTGTACTTGACCAGGGCCAGATCGGGTTCGATGCCGGTGGTGTCGCAGTCCATCATGAAAGCGATGGTGCCCGTGGGAGCGATCACGGTGACCTGGGCATTGCGGAAGCCCACTGCGCGGCCCAGCTCGTAGGCCTGATCCCAGCACTGCTGCGCGGCTTCGAACAGGGCGGCGGGAACGCGCCGCGGGTTGATGTTGCTGAGCGCGCCGCGGTGCATGCGGATCACTTCCAGGAACGATTCTTCGTTGGGAGCGTAGCTGGGGAAGGGGCCGAGGGCCTGGGCGAGGCGTGCGCTGGTCAGATAGGCCTGGCCGGTCATGAGCGCAGTGATGGCCGCGGCGTAGTCGCGCCCTTCGTCGCTGTCGTAGGGCAGGCCGAGAGCCATCAGCAGCGAGCCCAGATTGGCGTAGCCGAGGCCGAGGGGCCGGAAGTTGTGGGAATTCTCGGCGATTTTCTCGGTGGGATAGCTGGCGCTGTCCACGATGATTTCCTGCGCCAGGATCATGGTGTCCACGGCGTGACGGAACGCCTCGACGTCGAATTGACCGTCGGGGCCAAGGAACTTCATGAGGTTCAGCGAGGCCAGGTTGCAGGCGGAATCGTCGAGGAACATGTACTCGGAGCATGGATTGGAGGCGTTGATGCGGCCGCTGGCCTTGCAGGTGTGCCAGCGATTGATCGTGGTATCGAACTGCATGCCGGGATCGCCGCACTGGTGGGTGGCTTCGGCGATCTGCCGGAGCAGGTCGCGCGCCTGGTAGCGGCGCACCGGCTGGCCGCTGAGGCGCGAGCGCGTCCACCATTCGCCGTTTTCGATGGCGGCGCGCATGAACTCGTCGGTGACGCGTACGGAGTTGTTGGCGTTCTGGAAGAAGATCGAGCTGTAGGCTTCGCCGTCGAGGGAGGAGTCGTAGCCGGCGTCAATGAGGGTATGAGCTTTCTTTTCCTCGCGCGCCTTGCACCAGATGAACTCCTCGATGTCCGGGTGGTCAATGTTGAGGATGACCATTTTGGCGGCGCGGCGCGTCTTGCCGCCGCTTTTGATGACGCCGGCGAAGGCGTCGAAGCCTTTCATGAAGCTCAGCGGGCCAGAGGCGCGCCCGCCGCCGGACAGCGGCGCATTGCGTTCGCGTAAGGGCGAGAGGTTGGTGCCGGTGCCCGAGCCCCACTTGAAGAGCATGCCCTCGGTTTTGGCCAGATCCAGAATGGACTCGAGGGAGTCGCGGACCGAGATGATGAAGCAGGCCGAACACTGGGGCTGCACGCGTCCGCCGGGTTCGAGTTTGTGGATGGCATCGGTCTCGGCGTCGTAGTAGTAGCCGTAGCCGCGGGCTTCGGGAACGCCGACGTTGAACCAGACGGGCGAGTTGAAGGAGGCTTTCTGGTAGAGCAGCAGGTGGGCGAGTTCGGCGCGGAAATTTTCGGCGTCGTCCTCGGTGCGGAAGTAACGGCCCTCCTTGCCCCAGGCGGTGATGGTGTCGGCGACGCGACGGACGAGCTGAGCGACGCTGCGCTCGCGCTCCTCCGAGCCGAGGCGGCCGTGGAAATACTTGCTGGCCACGATGTTGGCGGCGGTCTGCGACCAGTCGGCGGGAACCTCCACATCGCGCTGCTCGAAGATGATTTCGCCTTTGTCGTCGGTGATCGAGCAGTGGCGCAGCTCCCAGCGGATTTCGTCATAGGGGGTTTTGCCGGGTTCCAGCCGCGCCGTGAAGTAGCGCGGGAAACTGATTCCGGTGCGTTCCTGGGGGCGGAGATTCCGCCTGGGAACTTGGGGGGTACAAGGCGTATGGACACTCAACTGACTCATGACGAGAACTCCTTGGCGAAAACGGTATCACGTCTGGCCCCTGGCCGGCGGAGCCGAGCAACGGGCCACCGGAGGCGCTGCAGTTGGCGGCGAGCGCCGGGGGCGCAGGGGCGACGTCTTCGATGATGGCCCAATATGTAGTAGTCTGTCAAGAAAAATTTCTATTAGCAGTATCTATGGTTTGCAGCTACCCCGTCCCGCCCCCCCTTACCCTGCCCCACTCGCCCGCCTCGCTGGGTTACACTGCCAACAGGACGGAGGCCAGGATCCGGTGAGCATC
>Ga0209809_1000731_pt1 | contig 28853 bp, 22 predicted proteins | sample YNPMSTMetaG_FD_186172 | JGI IMG/M metagenome (GOLD analysis project Ga0209809, IMG submission 186172) | Anoxygenic and chlorotrophic microbial mat microbial communities from Yellowstone National Park, USA - YNP MS-T MetaG (SPAdes) (version 2) ...
CCAACCCTTCCGGTTTCCCTAAATGCCCGTTTTTTTGAGGGGGAGTTTTTGGCAATCTGGAGACCGCCGGTGGGTGGGACATCCAGTTAAAACGGAATTTCAGGACCGCCTCGGGGAACCGCCGGTAGCCGTCTGCGCAGCGGGTGATGTCATGCCAGAGCCAGAAATCCCGGGATCGGAAGCCGTTTGGTTTTATCGCACGGTGGTTTTCGGCTGTGGGCCGGCCGCCACCAACTGGATGCTTTGCTGCATTTGCTGAGCCAATTCTTTGGCCGACAGGGGCCCGTTCAGCCGGGCAAGTAGCACCCCCCGGCACGAGAGAATCGCCACAGCAGGTACTGCCCGCACTTGGTGGGTGCGAGCCAGTGTGGGATTTTGCTCCACGTCGACTTGAATGCAGATAAATTGTTTGCTCAGCCGAGCCACCTGCGGGTCTCGAAAGGTCTCTTGCAGCATTTGTCGGCTAAACGGGCACCAGGAGGCGGTAAAGACAAGCAAGATGGGTTTTTCCCACTGGCGGGCCAGTTCGAGAGCTTCCGCATACTCGGTTACAAACGAGACACTGGGTTTGTCGGGAGGCAAATGGGACGGAGCCGGTTGCTCCACTTGGAGGTCCGGAGTCCTTGCCGGCCAATTACATCCCGAAACTCCAGGCAGTATAAGCAAAATAGACAAAATAAGACGAATAAAGAAAATCAGCATTTTAAACAATTTAGATGTGTTGGAGAAGAAACCCGGGGACAAGCAAAAGAAAAGATAAAGATACTGATTTCCCCGGCCTAAAACAAGGCAACTTTTTCCGCCGGGAAATCTTTATCGCCCGGTTTCTTACCCTCGCTTAAAAAGATCGGTAATATTTTCGTCGAAGGAAGAAGACACCGTCTCTTTCCTGGGGATAAACAGGAAGTCAGGCCTGTACCCGTGGAAACGGGCACCCAGATAACATGGTCTTCTACTGTCGGGATGCCCGCATGCCCAGTACGACCTCAGGAGCAGGCACAAAGTAGCCTGGACTGGGCTTCCGCAGGCAGCTACACAGGGTTCCCCTGCATTCGGCTAACCTGTTACCCGACTATACCCGATTGAAATCGTACCGAATTTTCGGCTGCTTTTAAAAATAGAGCAAATAGGAAAAAATGAGAATTTGAAGAGAATAGTCAAAATATAGAGTCTGGGCATACTTTCTCCGGATTCCTTCTTCTGTTTCTCCGACATCTGGTTATAGGACCCTCTGCTCCCCAGTGATAAGAGACAGCCCTCCAGGTGCTCCCCTTCGGAAAGGCCCCCCATGGAAGAATGGAATCTTGCCCCGGCTGCCCAGCAGTGGGTCAATGGGGTGCTAATTTGGCTCGGTTTTGCCATGCTGGCCGGCCTGCTGGCTCGAACTTTGGTGCCCAGTTCGGCTTCGGTAGGCCCGGTGGCCACCCTGGTAATCGGCATGGTGGGCAGTGTGGTGGGGCTTTTTGGATTGAGCTATTTCCTGCAGGGTAAACCGATCAATCCGATTAGTCCGGTGGGGCTTTTTGCCGCCAGTGCTGGGGCGTTGGTGGTGCTGGTGATCTATCGGTTTACTACCGCTGGGGGGAATTCTGCCCCTCAAAAGAACCCAAAATCCGGCAATGCATCCGGGTAATTGGGCTTTCGGAACCTTTTAGCTGAAAGAAGCAGCCGGCCTCTTCCCTGGCAGGCTAAACCCAGCCTGGATTTCCGCCCAACAGGGAACCCAGTGTTTTCTGGATTCTTGGTTCCGCAGAAATAAGAGAAGGGAGCGGGCACCAGGAGGCCCTCGATTCCTGTTTTCGCAGGAATGCGACCCTCCCGCCGGCATTCGGCTAACCTAGTGGCGAAGCAGCACGGTGTTGGGTTAGCCGGCTCGGAGTTTGGCGCCGTGTTTTCTTTCGCAGGCGGCGACGATCTGATCGCGGAGTTGGTCGGCTTCTGGATTAGTCAGGGTCCGATCGGGGCAACGGAAGGCCAGGGTCATCAGCAGGCTCTTTTTGCCTTCGCCGAGCCGTTGGGCATCTCGATAGGTTTGTCGATACTGGACCGATTCCAGCCAGGGGCCACCGGACTGCCAGACGGTCATCTCCACATCCGCCCATCGGACCGGTTCATCCACCACCAGGTTGACGTCGCGGGTAATGGCCGGGTAAGGGGCCACTGGCCGATATTGGGGGACCAACTGGGCGGCGGCCACCAGCAGGCCCAGCCTGACCTCGGCCACCGTACACGGATGGCGGAGTTCCATTTGCTGTTGGAGTTCCGGGGAGGCCCGGCCGACAAAGCCCCACAACTGCCGGCCCAAATAGAGTCGGCAGGAATCTTCCGGGGCCAATTGGGGGCAGTGGGCTGGTTCGGCCCGGAGCGATTCGGCAATTTTCAGGGCTTCCAGGAGGGCTTCCAGCACCCCTTTCAGTTCTAGGTAGGGGCGGCCGCTGGTGATGGCCAACATTTGTTCTTCTATCGGAAGCTCCCCCGCCTGTGGCCAAAAGACCCGGGCCATTTCAAACAGTTCGATCCGGCTATTGCCCACCGATTCATTGGTGCGGCGCGCTGCCAGAAGACTGGGTACCAAACTCTGTCGGAGCACATTGGCCCCTCGCACCAAGGGGGTTTGCGTGCGCAGCGGTTCGGCCGTGGTCCAGGGCAAAAAGGCCCCCGTCCATGCTGGATCGACCACCGAAAAGGTCATCGCCTCCAGCAGGCCACAGCCGACCAGAACCTGCCGAACCTTTTCTAAAACCCGCTCCTGTTTGGTCCGGGCCGAGGGCGCCATCGGCACGCTGACATCTTCTGGTATCTTGTCGTAGCCGTAGATTCGGGCCACCTCCTCAATCAGATCGATCTCCCGCTCCAGATCCCGGCGCCAACTGGGCGGCAGGACCACGATGCGATCGGGTTGGGCCGGTCGATCGGCCACCGGAGCAGCATCCGGCAAACCGGAGTCGGCCTTTTTCTGGGCCGCTGAAGACTTCTGTTGGAGTTTCTCTGGGTTCGTTTTCTCCGGGCAGGGGGCTTGGAGGGAGGGGGCAGATTGGACTTCGGTTTGGTCCGCGCATTCCCGCAGTCCCAGGGCCAGCAAGATTTCCCGCACCTTTTCGGGAGGCACCTCAATGCCCAGAATTCTTGGGATTTGGGCGAAGCGGAGCGGGATGGGTTGGCGGGCAGGAGGTCGTCGGCCTACATCGACTGCACCGGCGGCCAACTCACCGCCGGCCAGTTCCAGGATCAATTCACAGCAGCGTCGGCTTGCCCAATCCACGCCTTCCGGATCGACGCCCCGTTCGAATCGGAACGAAGATTCACTATGCAGGCCCAGCGCCCGGGCCGTCCGACGAATGGAAACCGGATCGAACTCAGCCGCTTCTACCAGCACCTCGGTGGTGGAATCGGAGATTTCGGTTTCTGCCCCGCCCATCACCCCGCCAATGGCCACCGGACGTTCCGCATCGCAGATCAGGCACATATCCGGTTGCAGGGAATAGACTTGGTGGTTGATGGCTTCGATGGTTTCGCCGGGCTTAGGGCGGCGCACGACGATGGCCCGGCCTCGAATTTTAGCAAAATCGAAGGTATGCAGCGGCTGGCCGCACTCCATCAACACATAGTTGGACACATCCACCACATTGTTGATGGGGGTGATTCCGACGGTGCGTAGTCGACGGGCCAACCATGCAGGACTTGGCCCGATCCGCACCCCCCGAATCACCCGGGCAATATACCGAAAACAAAGGTCCGGGCATTCAATCCGAACCTGCACCAGGGAGTCCACCGGGGTGCTTCCTTCGGGCGGACGGGCCTCCGGAAGCCGGATCGGCCGACCGTACAATGCGCCCACCTCTCGGGCAATGCCCAGATGGCTGAGGCAATCGGGCCGATTGCTGGTAATCTCCAGGTCGATGGCCAGGTCGCCGTCCACTTCGGCGGTGCCTTCGTGGTTGAAGCCGGCCATCATCAGCCGGTAGCAAAGATCTTCGACCGGCATGTCCAGAAGCACATATTGTTTGAGCCAATTCCAGGAGATGATCATGGTTTGCCACCCAGCAGAGCCGCCCTGCCAAACAGACCCCTTGGACCGATCTCCCCCGGCCGGGCTCCTTCGCCTTGTTAGGGCTAAAGATCGCTCGGACACCACAGATAGGGGCAATCGGTCTGGGGGATACCCTCCACCTAGGAACACTTCCGCTCCCGAACGCGTCCGGACCGGTTGACAGAGCTGCGGCGATCCGTTTGGCGGAGGTTTTCCGATCGGGAAACCTACCAGCAGCCTAAAACTGCTGGAGGAATCGGACATCGTTTCGGAAGAACTCGCGGATATCGTCGATGCCGTGCTGACGCATGCACAGCCGTTCAATTCCCAAACCGAATGCAAATCCGCTTACCTCTTCGGGATCGTAGCCGACGGCGCGTAGGACATTGGGATCCACCATGCCGGCTCCGCCCATTTCGATCCATCGGCCCTGCCAACTCATATCGATCTCGACGCTGGGTTCGGTAAACGGAAAAAACGACGGTCGAAACCGGATATGCACCTGGGCGTGAAAGTAGCTCATCCCTAACATCCGAAGGACGCTTTTCAGGTCGGCCATCGTTACATGCCGATCCACCATCAGCCCTTCGATCTGGTGGAACATGGGCGAATGGGTCTGATCGGGGGTATCGGGCCGATACACGCGGCCGACAGCGATGATCCGAACCGGCGGCTTTTGACGCTCCATCACCCGAATCTGCACGGTGCTGGTTTGGCTTCGCAGAAGCATGGGGCCGCCGCCGGCCAGGCGGGAAGCCGTGGCCAGGTAAAAATTGTCCAACGGATCCCGGGCCGGATGCTCCGGTGGAATGTTCAGCGCCTCGAAATTATGCCACTCATCTTCCACTTCCGGGCCGTCAGCCAAGCTAAAACCCAATCGGCCCATGATCTCTTTGAGCTGTTCAATCGTTTGGGTGATCGGATGGAGACGTCCCAGCGGCGGGCGCAGGCCAGGCACCGTGGGATCGAACAACTCGGCAGAGCGGATCGCCTTTTGTTGGGTCGCCAGCCGATCCTGCGCCGCTTCCAAGGCCCGTTCGACCTCCTGACGGACCTGATGAAAGCGTTGGCCTGCCTGAGGCCGATCGGCCGGAGGCAGTTGGCCGAGGGCCTTTTGGAGTTGTTTGAGCCGACCGCTTCGAGCGCCCAGAAATTCAATCCGTGCCGCCTCCAAAGCAGCCCGATCCCCGGCGGAAGCAAACGCTCCCCCCGCCTCCGAACGAAACAACTCCAACTGGGTTAAAAACTCCTGGAGGGTCATTGCCACATCGCCCACAACCTACCGGCACACCCATCGGACCAACGGCGAAATCCTGCGCCGGAAAAAGTTTTTTGGCAAGAGGAAAAAGTAGGACCGACCTCCGGCAAACCGTCCAGGGAAAGGAAAATTACTCTCCCCGATCCCCCGGAGGCTTCTTCGCCAAGAAGATCTCTTTATAAACTGGCCCTGGGAAGTTTCCTCTTTCTCACGAAACACCTGCCGCCGGGGCTGACCGAGATACTTCCCAAAACCCCGGCCTTCCCAAAACAGCGTGGTATTGGGGGTTTCGAGATGGGGAGACTGTCCGAGAGCCGGCTAGCCCGGCAAAAACAGAGCTTCGGAACAGCCTGTTAGACCAACATGGCTTCCATGCCCAGGGCTTGTTTGGCCTTTTCAACCACCTGATCGAAGGCCTGGGGATCGTGGACAGCCATGTCGGCCAGGATTTTCCGATCCAAGCCGATCTGGGCCTTTTGCAGCCCATGGATGAACTGGCTGTAGCGGATGCCGCGCATTTCTACAGCGGCACTGATGCGGGTAATCCACAATCGGCGGAACTGGCGTTTGCGTGCCCGCCGATCCCGCCAGGCATATCGGCCGGCACGGAGCAAGGTTTCTTTGACCGTGCGAAGCAGCCGATGCCGCGCGCCCCAAAACCCTTTGGCCGCTCGTAACAACCGCTTTCTCGCCCGAGTTCGGGCTGCTCCTTTTCGTGTTCTCATCGCTCTACCTCATCGGCAAAACGCAGCAGTACCATTTTCGTACCATTTTAGCCAAATGCAGGGGCTGATGTGTCATTCCTGCGCAAGCAGGAATCCAGGCTGCTTTGGGCCTCCTCTTGTGTTCCTGCTGGGCAAGCGGGAACTCTGAGATACTTTCTGGATTCCCGCTTGCGCGGGAATAACAATAAAGGCCCCCTCACCCGGCCTGGCCTTCGGCCAGGACGGCCTCTCCGCGGTGGGGAGAGGCGGGTTGTTTCATTCGGCTAAAGTGTTACTCCTTCCCCAATTCCCACCGGTAGAAGGCAAGGATTTCCATGCCGGCGGCCTTGGCGACTTGGCCTACCGTTTTTTTATCGTCCTTGACAAAAGGCTGATCCACGAGGCACAGTTCGGCATAGAAGTTTTTCATCCGGCCTTCGACCATTTTTTGGATGATATTTTCCGGTTTTCCTTCTTGCCGGGCGATTTCGACTTGGATGGCCCGTTCCTTTTCTACCAAAGCCGGGTCCAACTCTTCCCGCCGGACCACTTTGGGCCGCATGGCCGCTATGTGCATACAGATGTCCTTGGCCAATTCGGCCGTTCCGCCGGAGACCTGCACCAACACGCCGGGACTTCCCATATGATGGGCATAGCCGGCGCAACTGCCTTCGATGCGCAAAATCCTTGGGATTCGGAAGACTTCTCGAATCCGGTTCATTAGATCATCCATTTGCTGTTGCAAGCTCTGACCGGGACGAACCGGCGAGGGTTGTTCCAGGAGGGCTTCCGGGGTGGAGGCGCCGGGGCCTAAGGCCAACTGCTGTGCTAAGGCCTCGGCAAATTGGACGACCTCTTCGTTGTTGGCCACCGGAGCGCTTTCACATTGCAGTTCGACCATGGCGCCTCGACCGGCCTGGAAATCGGCATAGACAGCGATCCGGCCGAAACCGGTCGGCCGACTTAGCCGGGCCGTCATCTTCGCCTTGCCATGCTTGCGAAGCCATTCCTTGGCCGCTTCCGGATCGCCCCCGGTCTCCTGCAACGCCTTTTTGCAGTCCATCATCGGCAATCCGGTTTCATCGCGAAGGGCTTTGACAGCCGCCGCTGATATCTCCACCATAATTCTGTTACTCCTTTCCTATGGCAAATCTGCACCTATGGGAAACCTTCCAGGGTGGTTTCTGGCTTACCGAACCGCCCGAACTTTCTATCCGTGAAACTGGTGGATGGCCCTCCTCCCTCAGAGGCCCCCCTAGTTGGGGGGCATCAAAACGGAGGGGCCCCATTCTGGCACTTGGGCAAGGGGCTATTAGCCAAATGGCTACCCATCGTGCCATCCCCACCATCTGGGGGATAAACCCCACGAAGATGCTCCGTCGAAATCCCCTTTTTCCCGGATGGATCCCCCACCCGGCGGTCCCTTGCCTGCCCAAAACCCTAAGTTGCCTGTATCCACCAGAAGTAATTCTCCCCAATCTGTGGGGTTCAATCTGATGTTTAGCGCCTCCAAGTTCTAGGGGCCGGGCCGGATAGATACAGTCAAACTAATAAAACAGGCAATTTGGGAAACTTAGAGAGTTTAGAAACGGTTCGAGGCCCCCACCGGAGTGCCCATTTCCGTGCGCCCTCTAGGGGGGCATGGCGGCCCAGGTTACGCAGAGGCGGCCCCGGCGGCGGCTGCCTCCCCAGAAGCCGCACCGGCCTCCGTTTCCGGTTTCATCGCACCGGCCGCCTGTTTGCCCGCTACAATCGCATCCGCCAATAGGCGCACGATCAAATCGATCGACCGGATGCTGTCGTCGTTGCCCGGGATGGGCAAATCCACCTGGTCCGGATCCCCGTCCGTATCAATCAGGGCCACCGTGGGAATCCCCATTTTCTGGGCCTCTCGGACGGCATTTTTTTCCTTCTTCGGATCGACTACCACCAGGCAGTCCGGCAATCGGCTCATGGTGCGGATGCCGTTGAGGTTCCGGAACATCTTGCGATATTCTCGGTTCAGGGCGGCCTGCATTTTCTTGGAATATGTTTGGATTTCCGGGCTGGCCCGAAGTTTTTCCAATTCTTCCAGGTGGGTGAGTCGGCTTCGGATGGTACGGAAATTGGTCAGGGTACCGCCCAACCACCGGTCGCACACATACGGCATGCCGCAACGTTGGGCCTCCCGTTCGATGGTCTCTCGGGCCTGCCGTTTGGTTCCCACAAACAGGATCAGCCCCCCAGCGGCCGCCACTTGCTGGAGATATTTCCTGGCTCGGAGCAGGCCCCGAACCGTCTCCCGTACATCAATAATATGAATCATGTTTTGTCGGCCATAGATATACGGCCGCATTTTGGGATTCCACCGGCTCACCCGATGGCCAAAGTGAACCCCCGCCTCAATCAAATCCTTCACCAGAACGGTAGGCACCGAGCTGTTCCTCCTACTTCCGATAAAACCTGGCTAAAATGCTATTGCTATATTGCTACTGCAATCCCATGAGCGGTCAATTGCCTCGGTTCATTGGGAAGCGGTTTGGGTCGCTTCCGACTCGGTACATCTAGGGAGGTAGCCTGTCTTCCCTTCCTCGGTATCCCAGTGCAACCTTTCTTCCACGAGAAACGGAAGGGTCCGCCCCCGCTGAGGGCAGACGCTTTTGTTGCCTGTTTCCCGCTGAGAAAACCGGAAAAAACCAATCTTATCACGTTCATGGGCTTTGGTCAATTGGGTAGTGGAAGAGCATTTTTCGCATTTTCGGGTTGCCAGAAACCGGTTCGGCCTGTAAGCTATTACTTTCTAGCCTAAAACTACCGCCTTGCCAGCCCCTCATTGCCATCTTTTTGGGGGTTTGGATACACCAACAGGGGGGATCCGGACTCTCCCTCCGGCGCTTCTGCATGGAACCCCTGGGCTTAGCCAAGGAGAGCTCCAAGGTGTTTGTGGCTGCGACCACCGCTTGTTTTGCTCACCTGCCCTTAGAAACGGCCCTGACGCGACTGGCCGATCTAGAATACTCCTGGGTGGAAATCATGATCCACGAGTCGGAAGGGCATTTAAAACCCTCCCAGGTTTATGCCCATCTGGACGAAGCCATCCGCATCTGTCGCAATACCCACCGACTCACTCCGGTGGCCTACAGCGTGGATATCGAATCTCCGGAACCGCTTTATTATGAGCAATTTGCCGCCTGCTGCCGATTGGCCAAGGCCACCAAAGTCGCTACGATTACCATCCGTGCTTCAGAATTGGGCACCCCGTTTAATGCAGAGATCGAACGACTCCGCAAAATGGCGGCCATAGCCGCCCTCGAAGGGGTCGTTTTGGGACTGCATACCGAGGTAGGCCGGATGACCGAAGACCCCACCACCGCCATCGTCCTCTGCCAGCAGGTCAAAGGCCTTTGTTTGACCCTGGACCCCAGCCATTATATCTACAGCCCGCATCGGGGAGCAAACCTGGAACCGCTGATCAAATATACCTGCCACGTGCGGCTCCGAGACACCCGCAAAGATAAGTTCCAAGTTCGGGTAGGCCAGGGCGAAGTGGAATACGGGAAACTGATCACCTTGCTCCAAAAATACGACTACAACCGGGCGCTCTGCGTCGATATCCGCCCCATGCCCGATGTCGATCAAAACGTCGAACTCCGCAAAATGCGGCTGCTGCTGGAAAGCCTCCTGTAACCTACGGAAGACCAAGCCGGTATCGGATACCCAGGTCCCCCTAGGTTTCCTATGCTCGGGATTTTTGCACCCGGAGTACCGTGGCACAACACAGGGGGCTTGTCCTTTGGCCACATTTTAGCCGGCTGGAAGGGGGGACGAAGGTGTCTTGCCTGCGCAAGCAGGAATCCCGGTTTCTTCCCGCGTAAGCGGGAATCCAGCCTTCTTCTGTCGCAAGCGGGAACCCAGAGAATATGGAGTTCTCTTTCTTTCTGGATTCCCGCTTTCGCGGGAATGACACGCTGGGTTTAGCCCGCCAGGGGAGAGGAGAGTTGCTTCATTCCGCTGAACTGTTACGTCCTTCGGTAGGCATGGTCCCAGGGCTCAGGCGGCCCGTTCGGCCCCGGCTTGGCTTTGCACCAAGGAAGTACCGTCCGTACCCTGCCTCCGGGAGGCCGCCGCCAAATACGGATTAAACGCCGGATCGTTGTACATCTTGAATTGCCGATATACCTTCAGCCGTTTTCGCCCTGCTAAAATATCTTCCCAAAGTTCCGCCAGCGCCCGGGCCAAATCCTCCCGCTGCTCATACAGAATCGCCAGCCGCTCGGCCACCCGCTCCAGATGCTCCGGCCCCACATCGGTTCGGCTCCGCTGCTCCTCCATGTGGTAAATCCGTAGTGCCAGGATAGAAAGCCGATCGATGATACTGCCCGGCGTCTCCGAGTTCTGTCGGGCGTCCGGCCCAGGCCGTACCCCACGGGCCTCCAACTCCCCAATCAGCCAATCGTCCAACTTCTCGATCAGGTCGTTCCGCTGCTGGTTGAGCTGGTCGATCCGGCGTTTGACCGCAGCAATTTCCGCATCGCTCACATCCCGGCGTCGGGCAATATCTTCTTCGTGCCAGAGCCGATAGTTCTGCTCATGCTGTTGGCAGACCAACTGGAGAAACCCTTCATAGGGATTGGATACCCCCTGTTGGTGCCATTGGACCACCATGTCCCTGTGAAGCTGGAGAATCTGGGCAACATCGAGCATCGGCAAGCCCTCGACAAAAAGAAAATGGGTAATCTAGATAATTTAGACAAAGTCTGTGGAGAATCCCTTCCTGCTTCAGGGGGGCTTAAAGAGAACCGGCCTTCGACCTGCCCCGATAACTTACACCAACCCCGGCCTTCGGAGCAATGCCACTATCTCCTCCCGAATCCGAGAGCGAATCAGGTCCAACGACGGAATCCATAGATGGGCCTTCGGCCGGGTTTTCGGATCCGGAAAATCTTCCGGCCCAAGCCGATGATTTTCGTCCGCCCCATCGACATGCCGACCCACAATGGGCAGCAGCCCGGCTAATGTGCGCCGGTCGAACCGCTGGTAATAGTTGATCCACCGGGCGACGTTGTCCGGCCGGTGGAATCCCATCAATCCCATCCCCCGCAAAGGCTTCCGCACCGGATCGACCGTAATGGCCAAATCCACCCGAATGCCATGCCGGCGCAGGGCCTTGGCCGTCTGATAGACCGCATCTCCCCCGTTGCTGAACCCTAGAAGCACCAGGCATCGGGAACTGGGGTAATCCGGATCCTTCGGACAAGAAGGTTGATTCGCAGCACCAGACCCGGTGGCCCGGCGGAGGATGTCTCTAACGGCCCGCCGCCAGTGGTTCTGGGCGTAGTAGGACCAATACACGACAGGCCGGTCGGGCGTTTCCCCAGGGCGGGCATATTCTGGGGGATTTTCCCCGGCCGGGGGAATCTGATCCCACGCGATGGCCCCGGCCTGTTGGACGGCCTCTCGGACCGCATCGTACCAGAAGTTCAGCACCTGGCTGTAGCTACAGATGCCCCGTTCCAGCAGGATTTGGCCTTGGGCGTTCCGACGGCGTCGGGGGGCGGTCGGCTCGCCTGGACGTGCCCATAACGGAAAACTCGCCCGCCCCTCAAACGCCACAATATGACACTGCCGCCCCGCCATCTGAACCTCCTTACCGTTCTCAAACCGCACTTTCCTGCTTCCTTCTGCCGGTTAGAGAACAAAGTGCGTATAGGCTTCTTTCGCCCTGCGTTCCGGCCCAAGGCCTTATGCCCTCCCTGGTTCCTTTCTGCGACCCCCGTCTCCTTCCTGCAAAAGAGGGAGCCGTGCCTTACGTCCCACGCCGTGTGTTCCTCCGGCCTGAGGATCGCTTCCAGGATATGTGTGGCTCCGGTACAGAGCGGGTTTTTCCAGAACAGAAAGCCTACCGGATTATTCGTTACCGGGGGTTATTCTTTGGGGATGGTGCGTAGGAGCTCCGTAGGGGCGTAGTCGTCGGTCAGGATGGGGCCTTCGGTTTGGTAATCGTTTTGGGAGGCCCCTTCGGCCACCAAAGCAGCCAGATCGACGGAAAGGCCTTTTTCTTTCTGGAGCCGACGGGCGGTTTCAAGCAGTTGCTGTTTGGTGGACGGTTTGGGGTTACTGTTGGCCACCACACAGATGTTCCCCTGCTGGCCATAAGACCACTGATTCCGAAAAACGGCCGCCATGGTTCGTCGCTGGTAATGGTAGGACTGGAAACCGGGTCGTAAATTGGCCGCCACGGAACCTTCCTGGCCCACCAACTGCCGAACCAATTCCATAAACTCTTTGGTTGTTAGATGATAGGGAATATATCCGCCCCGAAAAGCGTCCAAAAAGACCAAGTCATAGGAGCGTCCTTGGCGGACAAATCGGCGGATATGGACCCGGCCATCGCCTATATAAACCCGCATTCGGTCATCTTCTCGGAAGCCGAAAAACCGCCGGGCGACTTCCACGACATCCGGGTCCAACTCGATGGAATCGATCTGGCAGGTGGGGTAATATTTGCGGAGCACGATCGGCAGCGTGCCGCCCCCAAGACCGACAAAAAGCACCCGTGTGGGCTCCGGGCAATGCACCAGAGCCGCCAGCATCAGCCGATAGTAATGCAGATGGAGTCGGGTGGGATTCTCCAGGTCGATGGCCGACTCGTCGTAGTCGATGCCGCTCCGACGAAACTGAAGCCGACGTACCCCATCCTCCTCCACCACCCGGATATAGTGATAGAGACTTTCCTTTTCCCAAAGGACGTTTTGGGCCGGAAGAGTGCCGGGCTGAGCCAGGATCAGGCCGCCCAGGAACAGCAGGACTCTGCAAGGGCCGGTCCGGTCTCGCATGGGGAAGCTCTCCTCTGTTTCCGCGTGAGGGGGCGGTATTCCGCCTCGTAGTGATTTTACCGGGAAACTATTTACATCTACCGAGGGAACAAGGGGGATGGATTATTAGGGTGTTTTTCGGCCGGATCGCCAGGGGAGGGTTTGGGAATGGCCGGCCACCAGGATCAGTCCCAAGCCCACCAGCCCCAAGGCCGACAGCAACACCAGCACCCGCAGACCCAGCCAGAGGATAAAATAGAAGGCGGTCAAAATACAGCCCAGAAAACTCCCGATGGTGGCGATGGCATACAACAGGCCGGCGCTGAGACCGACGGTTTCCATCCGCCGGGCCGTCAGGCGAACCGCATACGGGGAGATCATCCCTAAAAGCACCGACGGAGGTAAAAACAACACCGCGGCGGCCGCCAAACATCCCCATCGGACCGGCCAATCCCAGCCGGCCACACCCTCAGCAATCCAGTCGTAAAATAGCCCCACCGGGACCAAGGTGCCGGCCGCCAGGATCAACACTGCCGCCATTCCCCAGGGGCTGGGCCAGAGCTTCGACAGCCACCCGCCCAGCACGTAGCCGATGCTCAACCCCGCCAAAAAAACCCCAATAATACTGCCCCAGACATAGATTTCCCCGCCGAAAAAAGGGGTTAACATCCGGCCTGCCAGGATCTCCAAGCCCATCAGAATCCAACCGCTGCCAAACGCAGCCATCGCAATACTGAAACTCTGTCGCATCGGCGTCGGCTCAGGGTGTCGGGGAACATCTTAGCCGAATGGAGGGATTATCCTCCGAGGGCGAGTGTCTTGTCCACCGTTGTATGCGGGCCGAAGGAGGACGGATTCCCTCTAGCCCCCTCCCGCCGGCCTCTCGACGGCCAGGAGAAAGGCGGGTTGCTTCATTCGGCTCCCAGGTTACGGTTTTGGTACGAGCCAGATATTCCGGTATTGAACTTTATTCCCGTGGCCTTGGAAGTGGATGGGCCTGGGGCCGGGACCTTCGGGTTGGCGGCCTGGAGTCCCTTTGTCCAGTTCGAGATTATCGTGGATGACCACGCCGTTGTGGCGGACGGTCAGCCGGGCGTTGGACAGCTTCTTGCCCTGGGCATCATAGCGGGGAGCGGTGAACTCGATGTCGTAGGTTTGCCACTGCATGGGTGGCAGACACATATTCACATCGGGCCGCCGCATGCTGTAAATACCGCCACATTCGTTGTGTTCCCCTTCCAGGCCAAAGGAATCCAGCACCTGGATTTCGTAGCAGTCATGCAGATATACTCCGCTATTCGACCGGGCCTGGCCCCGGGCCTCCGGCATCCAGGAAAGCAAAAACTCCACATGCAGCGTGTAATCTTGGAACTTGTCCTTGGTGGTAAAGCCAGACAGCAGGGTCTGCCTAGGCGTGAGATGGCCTTTTTCCTGAATGCGGTCTTCCGAAGTGCCGTCGAAGATGACCACGGCGCCGGCAGGCGGTTTGGCGCCCAGGGTGGGACTTTTGCGCTCAATCCGCTCCAGCACCATGTTGCCGGTACCTTCTGGGGATTGGATGGTGAGCTTCCCCTGGGCGATGGTACCTTGCATTTTTCGGCCTTCCAGGCGCACGAGGTTGTCCTGGCGTTGGCCTTCCATGGTAAAGCGTTCGTCGCCTCGGCGCCAGCCTTGGCCGGGCAGTCCGCCTCGATAGATCACGGCCTGGAACTTGCCGCCGCCCAAAGCGATCACCTGAGCACCCACCTTTTCCGGTTTGCCTTTGGCGGGATGGCCTTCGCCCAGGTATTCCCCTTGGAAGGCGAAATCGGGGTCCTTGGCCGCTTCCTCCGGATCAATGACTTCCCGGTGGGCGGCAGAAACGGGCCGAGTCGCCCAGCTCCAGAAAACCAGTCCCCCTACCAGAAACAACCCAATGGCTCTCCAGCACATAAGACCATACCGTTGCATCGATGCTCTCCTCCGGTGCCAAGTGGGGTGAAAGAGAATCAGAACCACGTCCACAGCCTAGTCAGCCGAAAGCCCCAAAGGGGGCCAAACTATACCGGCTGCTCGGCTATTTCCGGAGCCTAATCCGTAACATTTGAGCCGAATGAAGGAACCGATGTCTCTCCAGACATGTTTTCGCTCAGGCGGAAACCCAGCTAATAGGGATTGTCCTCCTTTCTTTCTATTGATCTTCGCAAATTGTTAGAGAGACGAAATTCCCTAGTTTTCAGCCCCGTTTGTGTCCCTTGGTTTTGCGAAGATGAATAGATTCCCGCATGCGCGGCAGGAACAAGGTGGGTTGAGCCCGCTAGGGGAGCGGCCCGTTGCTCCATTCGGCTAATTACATCCGTAAGATTTTAGCCGAATGAAGATGCCCTTAGCGGGCCTGCTTCGGAGGTCGGATGCTTTGGGAAGTATCTCTTGCCGGGCCTGCCAAGCACGCCCCTCCATTCCGCTCAAGGTTACCCTAGTCCTTATATTATGCCACCAAGGGGCGTAGGAATTCCAGACTCTTCCGGATGTTTTCGTCGGTGCCGTAGCATTCGATGCTGACGGCGCCGTTCCAGTTGGTCTGTTTGAGGTATTCGATGCATTTTTTGATGTTGTCGGCATTGACGCCCCCGCCGACCGGCACAAAGCTCATGCCGATGCCGGTCTCTTCCCCCCGGCAAGCGGCAGCCAATTCCGGGCTGACATCCTTGATATGGGCATGGGCCAGGTATTTGCGGAAATGCTTCAGATATTCTAGGGGGTCCAGTCCGGACATGAATGTGTTTCCGGTATCCATGTTGAACCGCAAATATTCCGACTCGAAATATCGGAACAGCCGATCCATAAACTCGGCGTCGGTGGTATAGGGGCCGTGCGGCTCCACGTTGATAATGACTTTGTAATCCTCCGCCCAAGCCAGACATTGGCGGTAATTGTCGCAGGTGATGCGGAAGACTTCGTCCCGGCTGAGGCCTGGAATCTCGTTCGGACCGTCCACCGTATCCACCATGGGGCAGCCGATCTCTGCCGCAAACCGAATCGACTGCTGCACGTACTGCACGCCGTAGGCCGAACCGTCTGGCCCCATCAGCGGATACGACCCATCAATCTGCGTTACCTCCAAGCCAAGCTGATCCAGGTATTTCCGAAGCCGACGCGGATTGGTCTGTAGCGACACACAAGGGTCGTAGCCCATGGCTTGGATGAAGTTTTGACCGTTGATGACGGCAAACTCGATGTGTTTGACGCCATGTTTGACCGCCGCCTGACAAGCCTGCTCAAACCCCATCGACAAACACCGCCAATTATCCGTGTGCACCCCCAACTGAATCATCCCATGCTCCTTTCCGAAAAACAGCAACAAAACAGCTGTTGGTCTTCGCAAAACCAAGGGACACCGACGTGGCCAAAAACCAGAGAATTTCGTGTCTCTACGATTTGCGAAGCGCCATAGCTCCACCGGGAAAATGAAAGCACGACCTTTTGCCGTAACCTATGGGGAAACCCGTTGTACACGGGGTGTCTGCCGTACGTGGTTCCTAGGGGTCAAAGTGCCCGAACCGATCTCCCGGCGCCAAACCGGCACCTTTATGAAAATACAGGCAAACCGAAGCCGGTTCAATCGCCCCTGACCCGTTTTTTTGCCAAAAGGTAACACTTTAGCTGAATGAAGCAACGCGATTTCCCCTACCGTTGGGATAGGCAAGTACGGCGGAGCGAAACGAAACCGGGGGTAACTATTTAGCCGAATGAAGCAATCTGCCTCTCCCCCGACGGGAGAGCACGGCTGAGAACGAAGCGAAGCCGGGCGAAGGGTGTCCTTCCCGCGAAAGCGGGAATCCAGAAAAAGTAGGGGAGAATTCCATATTGCCTATATAACTCCATATAATTGCGAAAGTGGTCCCAAGGTGCGAAATACCTTCGTTTCCGAGGCGCCGGTAGTCCAACCGGTTCCGATATTTTGTGGACTTATTTAGATTCCCGCTGGCCGCGGGAACCAGCCTGGATTCCTGCTTACGCAGGAATGACACTTAGGCCCCCCCTCACCCGGCCCACCTGTCGGTTGGCCGGCCTCTCCCGCCAGGGGAGAGGCGGAAATTCTGGATTCCTGCTTACGCAGGAATGACACATAGGGACGGCCTTTGGACGGCCAAGGGAGAGGCGGATTGCTACAGTCGGCTAAACTGTTACCAGGAGAGTTGTTCCCCTGGTTGCCTACACCCGGCGGACGATGAGGCTGATGTTTTGGCCGCCGAAGCCGAAGCTATTGCTCATGGCCACTTCGCAGCGGGCTTGCCGGGCCGTGTTGGGCACGTAATCCAGGTCGCATTCCGGGTCGGGTTCCTGGTAGTTAATCGTCGGCGGGAGGACTTGATCCCGGAGGGCAAGTAAACATATAATCAGCTCCACCGCCCCCGACGCCGCAATCAAATGCCCCATCATGCTCTTGGTGCTGGAGATCGGAATCCGGTACGCCTCTGGACCGAAAACCTGTTTCATCGTGTAGGTCTCGATCCGGTCGTTCAAGGGCGTGCTGGTACCGTGGGCGTTGATGTAGTCAATGCGGTCCAGGGGTGCGGCGTCGGCTAAGGCCATGCGCACACAGGCAGCCGCTCCCCGGCCTTCCGGATGGGCGTCGGTAACCCGGTAGGCGTCCGCCGTCGATCCGTAGCCGCACACCTCACCATAAATCCGGGCTCCCCGCCGGCGGGCCAACTCGTATTCTTCCAGCACCACAAAACCAGCCCCTTCGCCCATGACAAAACCGTCCCGGGTGCGATCAAACGGTCGACTTGCTCGGGGCGGATCGTCGTTCCGGGTGCTCAGAGCCGTCAGCAGCGCAAAACCGCTTACCCCGAAGACATGGATCATCGTATGGGTGCCGCCGGCCAGCATCAGATCGGCATAACCCCGCCGGATCAGTTCCACGGCTTCGCCGATGGCCTGGCTGCTAGCCGCACAGGCAGTAATGCAGTTGTAATTGGGACCTTCGGCGCCGAACAGACCGGCCAAACAGGCCCCCAGCACTTCGGGCATCTGTTTGGTTTCCTGATCAGCATCTAGCAGGTCCAGCCCACGGCGTGCGAAAGCAGCCATATCCAACCCGCCTTCGGGCCGAAGAGCGGCCACCATCATTTCAGTAAACGGTTCAAAGGCCCGGTGGCCTTCGCCGCTGCCGGTATAGATGCCGAAGCGGTCCGGCCGGATTCGAGAATGCAGGATGCCAGAGTCTTCCACCGCCTTTTTGGCCGCCCCAAGGGCAAAACTCACATGCCGACCATACGGGGTCCACTCCACCGGGTCCAAACCCACCTGCCGAAGATCCCAGTCTTTCACTTCGGCGGCAATACGGACCGGGAAATGGCGGGCATCAAACTGGCTGATCCAGCCGACGCCGGACTCGCCCCGCAAAAGCCGCTGCCAGACCGTCTCGATCTCCGCCCCTAAAGGCGTTACCCAACCGATCCCTGTAACTACAACCCGTCGTTTCATAGAAAAAGGTCTGTTTCCCCACGATGCCGAAATAAAACTCTACCTGTGCATCCGTCGATGTCCCGCCCAGGGAATTGCTGGGCGATAGGGGGTAAAGACCGGACGTATCCCTATGGAGCTTCACAAATCCTAGAGACACGAAACTCCCTGTTTTTGGCCCCTGGTGTGCATGGGTTTTGCGAAGATCCATAGGGGCGTTAATCCAGCCAATCCCGGTCCCGGAGCCGTTGGGGCGTATATTCTTCCGTAACATAACTGATGTCTTTGGAGATGAGTGCTTCCACCTCCAGTTTGAAGCCGTTGTCCAGGAGTTGCTTGATCTCTTTTTGCCACTCTTTTTTGGCGAACCAGGGGTATTGGGCAATCTGCTTGGCCCGGCGACGATCGGTTTCGTTCAAGGCGATCCGCACACTCGGCGAAAGGCCGCACTCTTCGTAGTCTTTGGCCCGTAGGCCCAGGAAACGGGCGGCCGGGATGGCCATCCGCTGCGACTCATACGCCAAATTGATCGATCCCTGTTTAATCACGCTGTAGATATAATACCCCCAGGGGTCGTTATCCAGCAGGCAATATACGGGCAATTTCAATTCGTGGTGCATTCGGTACAGCAGCCGGCGAACGCCTCGGGGCGGTTGGCCGCCACCGTGGGTCAAAATACAGTGGTGCTTTTTCCAGAACTTATCTTCGTTGAACCGCCGCCAAACCGTATCTTTTTCCACATGGAGGATGAACTTGGCATTGCACTTGCGGAACTGAATCACTTCGGGTTCGACGATCGAGGGAATGCTGTAGCCGCCCGAGCCCATACGAGAACAATCGATCACATCGCCGCTATCGACCAACACAATTTCGCCCACCATGGCCCCGGCGTTTTTCGCATAAAGATGGAGCTCTTCCCGCAAGGCATTCAGAAGCACTTCCAGGTCTTCAATGGCGCTGTCGGACTCTTCCTGATCGTCGAAGGTTTCTTCTCGGGTGCCTTCAATGGTGTGTTTGAGCAGGTAGTACATACCCCGGAGGCTGGTGGTTTTGCCTTGGGCGATCAGTCGTGCCGCCCCGCTAGCGACCAGGAACGTCTGCATGAAGGATCGGGCTTGATTCAGGTTGAATAGGTGTCGGCGGTTGGTGGCCGAGCCCATCTCGATAATGCCCTTTTTTGTGTTATACTGAACATTCGATAATGTTCGGGCAGGCACGTCTAGGGCCGGGTCCCGCCCCGCCTCCGCCGCGGCCACCACCTTCTCGGCCAACCGCTGCAACCGCTCAAACGTGCGCCGATCCTCCGGCGGAAGCCGACGCGGATCCACCACCACCCGGTCCAACTCGGTTTTTGCACTCCGCTTGGCCATCTCTTATCCCTACCTTCCTTCGAACTCCCCTATGCGGTACATCTTCAGGCCAACCAATCGCCCTTGGCGGATGCTAAGTCGATTCCTGGGGCTGTGTGGCCGAGGGGGCTACCACTTCCGGCTGGGGCGCCAGTTGCTCCGGATCGACCACCAGCACCCCGCCACCGTAATCCTCGGCCGTGGGCTCCGGGTTGACAGGCCGACCATGCTCATCCAACTGGAGATCGGCCTCGGCGGTTTTGCGTTTGGCTACACTGACTAATTTTTCATATAGCTTTTCCCGATCTACCGGCGTGATCATGCTCACCGCCGTTGCCACTTCATTCAAATACCGCAAAAACAAGGTCCGCCGTTGGCCCTCGTGCTGCGCGCGCTGCCGACGCCGCAGAAACATGCCCAATTTCCGGCCCACCGTCTGGAAGGCCAGGCGCAGTTCTTTTTGGATTTCCGGATAGGCAGCAATGGCCTCTTTGGATTCGCTGGTAAACGGCACCCAGACGCTGGCAATATGGACCATCAGGGTTACCGGCCCGGTGGGCAGGGCCCCTCGAGCCTGCTCCAGACCGTAGATGCGCCAATTGGTCTGCATGACCGTTTGCGTAATAGCACAGGCGCCGGCCTGGAACAACAGCGGCACCCGGTTGGCATACCGGAGCACGTTCATCGTTTGTCCTTCAAAAAGATTCACGTTCCGGATCGCCTCGTAAAGCCGGTTCCGCTGATCTTCATCCAGATTGCCGGGCATGATCCGCCGGGGGAGCTGGGCCTCCTGCAAGATTTTGTCCGCCGCCATGGCGCCCATGCCGTCAAACGTAGCCGCCAAAAATTGCCGCAACGTCCGGGCATCCGTCTCGGAGAGCAGCTCTTCCATCGTCTCTCGGCTAATCCGCTGGATGGGCGGTGTGCCGCCGTAGGCCAAGGCCACCTCCACAATAAACGGATTGCCCCGATACACGGCTGGCGGTCGGGTGGCCGCCGCATAAAACTCCGCCGGCACCATCTGATGCAAGGCACGGAGCAGAAGTTCCTCGCCGATCGGCCAAACACAGTCCGTTGCCGGCGGCGGAATCCGAGTCTGTTGAATGGCCTGGAAGAGGGCCTCGGCCTCTTGTCGGCTCAAGCGGCGAGGATTGCACCGACCACTCAGCTTGGCCGCCTCGCAAATCCGCTGGGCGATGGTGTCGCTGACCCGGCTAAACGAGTCTTTCAAAAACCGGGCCAGCGTGGTCGCCTCCGTCTCCCGGAGCATCGCCACCAACACCCCCAATTCCACCCCATACGGATGCGGCTTGATCTCTTTGGGCTCCGGCGGCAATTGGTCGGTCAGACGCTGATACGTCGTCTCATGCCCTTCTGGGTCTTGATAATGGATGGTTACATGCGGATTGGCCAGGGCTGTCAGTTCCAGATATTCCTCCACGCTGCCCCGGCCCCGCTGATAACGGCCTTCCAGTTCGATGGTTACCCTGGTGCCATGATCCACATCAATCCAGGCAATGCCCCGTTTTTCCATGTACTGCCGACCGGACTGGTTGGGCGGGATGTCTTCGCCTTCGCCCCGGCCGTTGAGAATCTCCGGCACATTCCGTTTGGTGTCGATCTGGATTTCGTAATAATGGGCCGGTTTGTCCCGGGCGATTTTCGAGACGATTTTCACCGGTTTACCTGTGGTCAACAGCCCGTACATGCCAGCCGCGGAGATGCCGATCCCCTGCTGGCCCCGACTCATCCGAAGCCGATGGAATTTCGACCCATACAACAGTTTGCCGAAAATCAGCGGAATTTGCTTTTTGACGATGCCAGGGCCGTTATCTTGCACCTCCACCTGGAAGCGGTTTTCGCCGGTGGATCGGATTTGGACCCAGACTTCCGGCAGGATACCGGCTTCTTCGCAGGCGTCCAGGGCGTTATCGACGGCCTCTTTGACGGTGGTCAGCAACGCTTTTCGGGGGTTATCGAACCCCAAAAGATGGCGGTTTTTGGCGAAGAATTCACTGACCGAGATTTCCCGCTGTTTGGCCGCCAGGACCTGGGCTGTAGCCCGGATTTTACCCGCCGAAGTGGATGCTCGGTTATCCCCGTTCGAGGGACCTTGGGCCTTCTGGCCTAAACCTTCCTCCTTCTCCTGGGAAATCCTCATTCCTTGGGCTTCCATACAGGCTGCTTCCCCAGAAACTGGACTCTGTTGTTGGTAAAGTTTATCGATTATAACGATTGTATTGGCCTGTGCCCAGCTATGTTTGTCGGCAAGCGGCAAACCCCTCCCATCCTCTGGGATAAAGATTTACTCCCTGGCCGATCCCCAACCGACATAGGTTATGGGGAAGCCCCGCCTTTTGGGGCAAACGGGTCTACTGCGCCCATCCCGGTTCGAATCCTTCACCTCGCACCTTCAGGAGGAATCGTTCATGAGACACCCGTTTTTCATGGGGATGATAGGGCTGGCGGTATGGATTGGGCTAATGGCCGGTTCGGCCTGGGCCGACGGCAGCCATGTAACATTCCAAAATGGGTACGGATATTATTTGCAGCCGGGGCCTGCCCCGTTGGGTGCCCAGCTTTATCCCTGTCCTCGGCCTGTGCCGCCGGTAGTGGGCTACACTTATATTACTTACCAGCCATTTGCCCCTCATGAGTTTCTTTATAAACATTGTCGAACTTACCGGGTGCATCATTCCACAGACGGCCGAACCCGCGTGTTTGTCTGGTGGCACTAAGCCTTCCCCGTATAGGCACCAAGCCTGCGGAAGATTACCGGAATTTTTCTGGAGAATAAACTTGTTACTTTGTTTATCAACATAGTTAACAAACCGGTGGATAAGGGGACCCCATGCCATGAAAACGTGGTTTTTTGGAGTGGTTTTCGGAATCAGTGGGGTGGTTTTGACCGCCGATGTTTGGGCGGGCGATCCATGTGGAACAGGTTGCCCCCACGGCGGGGGGATTGCCCGAGGCGATCATTCCTGTCTGCACCAGACCCTCATGGGGGCTTTGGCCCAACGCCGGGCCCAAAGTACCTCCTGGCATGATTATTACTATGACCCTGCCTGGGGTATGCCGGTGGCCGTGGTCGTGCCCCCCCGGGCCAAGGCCCAAACCCAGTGGGGCTGGGGAGTGGGCAATACCCGGGTAACCGGCATTCCGCATCAATATCAGCCCGGCTATCCTGCCCCAGGCTTCTATAATCGGGGTATGTTCCAGCCTACCCCACCTTGGCCAAGCGATAGCACCCAATTCGGCTACTATTACATCCGAGGCCCCTGGTAATGGGATTGGACTGGTTCATCCGGCCAGGCCTTTTACCACTTTATAAAGGCTAAAACTTGGTGGGGCTGTCCCGCTTGGGGCCATCCCTTCCGGGGGGTACACCGGTTAACCTAAAAAAGCTTCGGCGGCTCCCGCTGGGGAAAATCTACCTAAAAGGGAGGTCCCTCGTCCGACTGTTTTCTGCTCGGCCCCCTCTTCTGGTTGCCCCTCTTTGTCCACAATATAGGCAAACCGGCCCTTATTCTGGCAAACAAGATCGGGAACATTTTAGCCGAACGGAGGGATCGGCTGTGTCATTCCTGCGTAAACAGGAATCCAGGCTTGTTCCTATGTAACCAGGAATCCAGATAACCTGGCTTTCTACTGTCTGGACTGCGGCTTTGGGGGCAGTGACACGCTGGCTTTAGCCTGCCAGGGAAGAGCCAAATTGCTTCATTCGGCTAAATTGTTCCAGGTTTTCAATATCTATCTTGGCCTACGGAATCCCCCAGAGGGAGGGGACTTTTCTGAAAGATTGTCCCAAAATCGGGTGCCGGAGCTTTTGCCCCCGAGCCTTCCGAAGACTTCTCCCTTACCGGAGGGCTGTTTGTTGGGGTTTTCGAGAGTTGGGGGTTGGCGGAGGGCTGCTCATCCCGGCTAAAAGTTTTCAGAAACTCTCTGAAATCGACTTTTCCCATGTTCTGCTACCCCCGTTCCCATGTTCTGCTACCCCCGTCGGAGGAAGGGTCGAAGCGGCTGTCCCGAAATTGGCACTCCGGCAGGCCCCGAGCGGTTTCCAAACCCTTTCCGTTTCCCAAAATGCCCGGTGGATTAGCTTGACGGTATCCACCAGAGAGTAGGACCCCTATGGGGGGTTTGATGCAATTCTGACCCACTGCACCTGGTAGAAGCCCGGTCGGGTAGGATACAGTCAGATTAGGGTTTTTGGCAGGGTGGGGGCTGCCGGTTGGCTGGTCCATCTGCCTAACTTGACTGTATCCCCCGGAACGATACCCACCATCTGTAGTATTCGATCCGATTCGTTGCCCCTACAACTGGTAGGGGCCGGGCGGGGGAGATACAGTCAAACTAAAAACAGATTTTCGGGACAGCCTCTTAGGCGTCATCGGGTCTGGTCTTCATGGAATGACGCCCTTGAGGGGAGCTTGGCGAACTCCATAAAACGAAAGCCCCCTTGGATGACAAGTTTTGATGAGAAGATCAAAATTCCCATTTCTACCCTATGCTAGCAGTGCTAGCTTTACCGTTGGAGTTATTGAAATCATTCAAAATTGCTGTTGTCTTATCGGCCTTTTCCGGGGACAATCCCGGCTTTGGAAGAGGGAACTTGGCGGACTCTGGCCTCAAGGGACAGGAGTCCGCAAAGCTTCCGGCCCTTGGGACCGCCATCGGGAGACGGGAGCGGCGTCTGCCCGGAGGAAACGCAAACCAATCCGCCAAGCGGTTCGGGAGCGGCGGTAGAGAGTCGGGACTCCTACCGCTGGACAGATCGGTTCGGCCCAGAGGCCTAGGACGGGCCCTCTACCGGGTGGCTATCAGACGGCACCGGGGCCTCCAACAGCCTGGGGGCCTTACTGGGTGGCTGGCACGGCATCCAGGCAGGTCCACCAGAGCAGGCTCCCTTCCAGGGAGCTGAGAGGGGTTTCAAACCAGTTCAGTTTCGCTGAGTGCCCCTTCCCAGGAAGGTGCTGGAGGGCCTAGGCCGATCCCCCCCGGATTCCAACCCGACCGACTATCCCGCAGCCGGGGAAATGACCTCCCCGCCGGGGAAATGAGCTAAACCGGCGGAAAATGACCTAACCCGCTGGGGAAATGACCCAACGGCCCGGAAGATGTCTATCCAAGGAGGGATGGAATGGCACTTGTTTGGCAGGCGGCAGTGTGGTGTGTGCTGGGCACGACCGGTGGGGAGACGGTGCTTTTGGATTTTTATGCGGATTGGTGTGGTCCATGCCGGGCGATGGCTCCGCTCCTAGAGCAACTGGCCCGTCGGGGCTATCCCATCCGGAAAATTAACATCGATCAGCATCCCGACCTGGCTGCCCGTTTTGGCGTGCGGGCAGTGCCCTGTTTTGTGATGTTGGTCAATGGCCGGGAGGTGGGCCGGGAAGTTGGCCAAATCAGCCTGGCCCGCTTGGAACAACTCTGTCTGCTGGGCCGAGCTAATCCGCCGGCTCCGGGTGCTTTTGGAAATCCGGAGGCTGGCGGGGTGCTTGCCGGGGGTCCAGGCCGACAAAATCCACCCGAAACGCCGGCCTCTGGAATAGCCAGCGGCGCCGGCCTGAGCGGGCCTCCTCCTAGCGGGCCTGCTCGGACGCCCATGACCAAAGACGGATTGCCGATCCCAGTGGTCCACCTTGGCACCCCCAGAGAGCCCGGGGGGCAGGCGGCCGCCGGGAACCTCTTGGCAGGGGACGGCCAGGGCAATCCATCCGGCAGTAATCCCTCGGCAGTCTGGCCAGGAGGTTGGGGAAACGGCTCCTTTGCTTCTGGCCAGAGCCGGCCTGCCGACGGGAATCATCCTTCGTCCAGACCTGATTCGGCCAGCGGATCGCTCGGATCGGCTGGGGAGAGGGCTTCGGGCATCGGACGCCAGCAGGGTCTAGCGGGAGAACCTTCCGGGCTGATCCGCTCTGCCGGCGCAGAGGCTGGGCCAACTGGCCCGCAGCTCCCTGCAACATCCCCTGCTCCAACGACGCCTGGCGACCGGCTGCCGACGGCGACGGTAAGTGAACAGGATTTACTGGCTTCGACGGTTCGGATTCGGGTCTATCATGGGGGGAGTCTTTCCCACGGCAGCGGCACGATTATCGACGCCCGGCAGGGGGAGGCGTTGATCCTGACATGTGGACATTTATTTCGTGAAAGCCAGGGCCACGGGCAGATCGAGGTGGACCTGTTTGGGCCTAGCCCGGCCCAGAAGGTGCCCGGTCGGCTGATCGCATGGAACGAGGAGCGGGATTTGGGGCTACTGAGTATTCGCACACCTGGTCCGGTGCGGGCGGCCCGAGTGGCTCCGGTCGGCTATCCGCTCAAAAAGGGCTTGCTAGTCTTCAGTGTTGGGTGCGATCACGGCCAACTGCCCACCGTGCGCAAAACCTGGATCGTCTCGATCAATCGGTATTTAGGTGCCCCGAATCTTCAAGTGGCCGATCAACCGGTCTCCGGCCGAAGTGGCGGGGGATTGTTCACCCAGGAAGGGTATCTGATTGGCGTGTGCAATGCGGCCGACCCAGCGGATCGGGAAGGTCTTTTCTCCGCACTGCCGGCCATCCATGCCCAACTGGACGAAGCCCGCTTGCAATTTGTCTATCAACAAACGCCGGATGTGCCGGGACAAATGCCCGGCCCGAACCCGGCTACTCTAGCCCAACATAGTTTGCCTTCGTCTCCGTCGGGTGTGTCCGGTGCCGTCCAGGGCGACCGCAATCTTCCGGCACCTGGGGAGTCCGTCGGCACCGACTTGGCCGCCCTGCCGCCAGGTCCCCGCCGATCGGCTTTGCCTGGTGCCCCCTCGGGAACTCGTGTTCCGTCGGGCCGGTCCGGGCCGGGCGATTCGGAGGCTTTTGGCCCCAGGGAATCCTCGGAGGCGATTGGCCCTACTGCAGGGATATCCACAGCGCCGGGGCCTTCGGAAAATCGGCTTTCGGCACCATCCGGCGGTGGGCCTTTGATGGAACTGGCGGCTTTGCTCCGGGATGGAACTGGCAGTCCTAGCGCAGGGGCGGCAAGTCTTGCTGGGCCAAACCGAGCGGAGTTGACCGACCGACATGCGCCCTCCCAGCCGAGGCCGGTAGAGTCCCCGACTAAGCCGGGCGGAAGTGCGGATCGGAACATGGCTTCGGTAGAGTCCGGTTCGGCGGGCGGGCTACGTGCGGAAGAATCGGCTTTGCTGGCCGAACTTGCCCGACGCCGCCGACAGGGCGCCGAAGTGATTTTCATTGTCCGCCCGACGGATGACCCCCATGCCAGCAGCGAGATTTTTGTCCTGCATGATGCGTCGCCGGAGTTGCTAGCCCGCTTGGGCGCTACAGGCAAAACACCGGCCATCCGAGAAACTTCCCTGGTGGTGGGCCCCCAGCCCAAAGCCCCGGCTTTTTTAGAGGGGCCGAACGGCGGTTCAGATGGTCCGGGTGCACCTCCTCCTGCTCCGGTCCAACCCTAATGGGGGCCGTGCCATTTCTGCCCAGTGGCAGGCTGGGATCAAGGGGACATCGGACCAACCGGAGCGACTTTCTGCCCCTGACAGTGGGACGACCAATCCTGCAATCGGGGGACATTTGGTACCACTTGCGATCCCCCTATTTTTCCAAATTGCCTATTTTGCGCATTTTTGATTTTTCTCAGGAAATTTGGGGGATCTGAGGTCCATTGTCCTGCCGGGAAACGCCCATTTTTGGCTCAAATGGAGTTTCGGGATGGGCATTAAAACACCCGCTTTTCCCGATCTAGAGAAAGCCGATTCGTTCTGCTGGTGGGAAGAGTTTTGGTAACTAACATTTTAGCCGAATGAAGGAGCGTGCTTGGCAGGCCCCCCAAGAGCGATCCAAGGCAGATTCCCCCAAAGTATCGGACCTCCGAAGCAGGTCCCTTCGAGGGCGTGTTCCTTCGGCTAAAATGTTACGAGTTTCGGAATAGCCCTAGGAAGCAGGGGCTTTTCAGGAGGGGGCGGGTTCGCCCGGTTGGGGATTTCCCGGTGGGCCGAAGGCTCGGGGTTCTGGGATTCCATACCGCCGGATCTTTCGATCCAGGGTGGAGCGTTCGATGCCGAGGAGATTGGCGGTTCGGCTCTTGTTCCAGCCGGTGTATTCCAGCGTAGCCAGGATATGGCGACGTTCCATTTCGTCCAAGGTGCAGGGGGTGAAGCGGGCCTTGCCCACCAGCCGGGACTCACCGGTTTCGCCGGCACTGGCCAGATTCGAGAGGAGCAGATCCTCTTCGTCGATGTATTCGCCCCGGCAGAGCACGACGGCCCGTTCAATGACATTTTTCAGTTCACGGACATTGCCCGGCCAATGATAGCGGAGCAGGAGGTCCATGGCTTTTGGGGTAAAACCCCGGATTTTTCGGCCGGTTTCGCTGATGAAGCGTTGGAGGAAATGTTGGGCCAGTTCCGGAATGTCTTCGGTGCGTTTGCGAAGCGGCGGGACGATGATTTCGATGACCCGGAGGCGGAAATACAGGTCTCGGCGGAACCGGCCTTCAGCCACATCTTTTTCCAAGTCTCGGTTGGTGGCGGCGATCACACGGACATCGACGGTAATGGGTTTACTGCCGCCGACCCGCTCGAACGGATGGCCTTCCAGGACCCGGAGGAACTTGGCCTGCAAGCTGGGACTCATTTCGCCGATTTCGTCCAGCATGAGGGTGCCGCGGTGGGCTGCCTCGAATTTGCCGATCTTCCGCTCCGTGGCCCCCGTGAAGGCCCCTTTTTCGTGGCCGAACAGTTCGCTGGCCAACAGGCTCTCCGACAAAGCCGCACAGTTCAGGCAGATAAAAGGACCATTTCGCCGATCGCTGGAGAAATGCACCGCTCGAGCGACCAATTCTTTACCCACACCGCTTTCGCCCCGGATCAGGACGGTGGCTTTGGTGGCAGCGGCTCGGGCAATCTGCTCCATCACCTGGCGGATGCCTGCACTATGGCCGATAATCTCACTCTGCACGCCAAGGCGTTCGCGCAGTTGGACGTTTTCGGTGCGGATTTGGGTGAGGCTTTCGTTGAGTTCTTCCTGGCGGGCCAGGTTGGTAAGGGCCACGGCCATTGTGTCGGCCACCGCCAGGGTAAACTCCAGGTCGTCCGGGTCGGGCACCCGCTCTGGATCGGTCGAATAGAGATGGATCAGGCCTAGGACGGTTCGACCTCGTCGGATGGGGGCACACAGCACGCTGGTAGAATAGATTTCGCCCTGGCTATCGCGGGTCCCCAGGGTGCTATCGCCGAGCACATTCCGGGCCAACACCGCCTCCCCTTCCCGC
>Ga0209809_1000732_pt1 | contig 28851 bp, 27 predicted proteins | sample YNPMSTMetaG_FD_186172 | JGI IMG/M metagenome (GOLD analysis project Ga0209809, IMG submission 186172) | Anoxygenic and chlorotrophic microbial mat microbial communities from Yellowstone National Park, USA - YNP MS-T MetaG (SPAdes) (version 2) ...
GGCTCCTTGCGCGGAGCCGGAAACCGAAACATTCAGGTTGGACATATGTCACTCCTTGTATCGCAAATCAGTGTCCAACGAAATCGTGCTGCGGGAGACATCCGGCCTCCCGCGGCGTAGCGCGTGCTGCAACTCCTCCAGGCAGAAACCCAACTCCAGCGTCACCGACAGCGCCCAGCTCAGCACAAACCGGCTGAACCAATCCATCACCGCCACTAGGTAGAGAAAGCCCCCGCGCATCGGCACATAGGTGACGTCGCTCTCCAAGACTTTGGTTGGGCCGGTCGATGACCGGTTTGGGTAGCAAGTAGGGATGAATCTGCGGGGCCAGCCCTGGCCGGCTGAGTTGCGCGAGAGCCCCCAGTTCGCGAGCGAGTGTAGGCCGGCTGGAGCGTGACTCGCCCGATGGTGTGCGTCTTCGTTGAGAAGGCCGAAAAGGGCGTGCGGGCGATCGCCGATTGCCAATCGAAGACCGGCCGGGTTATCTCCCTCGCGCCCTCAACGAGTCCTTCAACGAGCCGGCTACGCCCCCCTGGACCGGCACGCCGGCCCGAACGAGAAGCTCGGAGCCAGGGGCGCGAGCCTCTCAACCCCCCTTGGATGCCGCTTTGAGCCATCCCCCCTCACTGGGCGCGGTCGAAGGACTGGCCAAGCCTTTCTTGGTCAGTTGCCAGGCGCCACCGGGTGCGATGGGGCGCCTCTCGGTACCCGCTGAACTCCAGGTCTCCGGATGTAAAGTTGACCTGCGCCGCGCATGTAGGCTACCATAGCGCTTTACATATGTTTCGCACGTCCATAGACAGAGCGTTCGAGGTGCTTCCATGAAGAATGAGGCCGTTCCAGCCCTCGTCAAGGAGCTTCGGCGGCGGCTCGATCTCACACAGGAGCAGTTCGCGCAGCGCGTTGGTGTCACCTATAGTACGGTGAACCATTGGGAGAACGGGAAGAGGAAACCTCTGCCCTTCCTGGTAAAGCGCCTCCTGGAGATGAAGGAGGAACTGGACGCGAGGGATGACAAGGCCATGACCAGGAGGCCGCCCGAATGAGCGAGAAGCAGCCTCTGCGGGAAGGGCAGATTCTCACCGGCTCGTTGTTCAATGAGCCGATGCGGGTGGAAACCGTGGCGCCCAATGGGCCAGATAGTTGGCTCGCCGGCTTGGTTGGTACTCAGACGGAGCGCTTCCGCAAGGTCACCCTCACGGCACGAGATCTTGAACGCCTGACGATCTGCGACACCAAGTACAGCTACAACGGCGATGGACGCCTCGTTCGGCTCGGCCTTCAAGCCTATTCCCTGGGCATCGCCTACGAGTTCGATCCTTACTTTGGGCTCTCGATTTCCCGTGTGGACCCGCTCCCGCACCAGCTTGAGGCGGTCTACGACTACCTCCTGAAGCTGCCTCGGGTGCGCTTTCTTCTCGCCGACGACGCCGGCGCCGGCAAGACCATCATGGCCGGCTTACTTATCCGCGAGCTGGAGTTGCGCGGGTTGGCCGAGCGGATCCTGATCGTCTGTCCGGCCAATCTCTCGTTCCAATGGCAGCGGGAGCTCAAGGAGAAATTCGATGAGAAGTTCTACGTCCTAAGAGGAAACGAGATACGTGAACAGTTCGGCGTGAACCAGTGGCTAGACCAGAATCGCGTTATCACCTCGCTTGATTTGGCCAAGCGTAAGGAGATCCTGCCTGGATTGCGCCAGGTGCACTGGGACTTGGTGATTGTGGACGAAGCGCACCGCATGTCGGCGGCCGACGAAACGCACAAGAGCTTGCGTTATAAGCTGGGCGAGCTGCTTCGGGACACATCGGACCACATTCTCCTGCTGACGGCCACGCCGCATAAAGGCGACCCACTAAACTTCAGCCTCTTCTTGCAACTTCTCGACAGCGACGCCTACGCGGACGTAAAGTCCATCCGCGAGGCAATGGATCGCCGCCGGGCTCCCTTCTACCTGCGCCGCACCAAGGAGGCGATGGTCTATTTCCCGGAGCGCCGGCCGGACGGAACCTGGGTTGCGGAGAAGATCTTCACCAAGCGCATCCCGCACACCGCGGAGTTCCAGATGGACGGCGCAGAGTTCGAGCTCTATCGGGAGGTCACCCGCTTCGTCAAACAGCAGAGCGCCAGGGCGGCCGCGGCGGGGGACGACCCGCGGGCCCGTGCCGTCGGCTTCCTGATGTCCCTTTACCAGCGCCGGCTGGCCTCCAGCACCTATGCCATGCGTCACTCGCTGGAGAACCGGGCTCGCCGACTGGAGGCGGGGCTGAAGCGGGCCCAGGCGTTAGCCTGGCAGGCGCCGCCCGAGTTGCCCGACCCGGAAGATCTCGAGGAGATGGAGGAGAGCGAGCGCGAGCGCCTGGAAGAGATGCTCGAAGCGGTCAGCCTGACGAACAACGCTGAGCAGATTAGAGCGGAAATCGAGGAGCTACGTCGCCTCGCCGCCCAGGCACGGGCCGTCGAGGATTCCGGCTCCGAAGCCAAGTTGTCCCGCCTTAAGGAGCTTCTCGAAAGGGAAGGTTTCTTCGACCATCCGGAGAAGCGCCTGCTCATTTTCACCGAGTTCAAGGATACGCTTGACTATCTCATGGGCAAGCTCGCGGCTTGGGGTTTCCGTGCCGGTTGCATTCACGGCGGCATGAAACCCGGCAGCCGCGATGAGCCAGGCACTCGGCTTTACGCCGAGCAACAGTTTCGTGAGGGCCAAATCCAGGTGTTGGTGGCCACAGAAGCGGCGGGCGAGGGCATCAACCTTCAGGTCTGCCACATCCTTTTCAACTACGACATCCCATGGAACCCCAATCGCCTGGAACAGCGTATGGGGCGTATCCACCGCTACGGCCAGCGCAAGGACTGCCTGATCTTCAACTTCGTGGCCACGAACACCATTGAGGGCCGCGTGCTGCAGCGTCTTTTGGACAAGCTGCAAGAGATCCGGGACGCCCTGGACGATGACGCAGTATTCAACGTGGTGGGCGAGGTTCTGCCGGCGGCCCATGTTGAGCGCGTGCTGCGCGACTACTATGCCGGGCGGCTGGGCGACGCCGACCTGGAAGAACGCTTGCTCCGGAATGTGGACGAGCGGCAGTTCCGCGCGATCTGTCAGAACGCGCTTGAGGGTCTTGCCGCAAAGCGCCTCAATCTGGAGATGCTGATCGAGCGGCGCGCCCGGGCGCAGGAGCGGCGCGTTGTGCCCGAGACCATAGCGCGGTTCTTGCGGGAGGCCGCAGAATTCGTCCCTCTCGAACTGAAGTTTTTGCCGCGGCTTCCGCACACTTTTGAACCGGGCAGGACGCCGCTGGTCCTCCGCCAATACGAAGCCGAACCTGACTGGAAGCTCCCACCCCTGGCGACCAAGTACCCGCGCTGCTCCACGGATCGCGAGACGGCGGAAGCCAACAACCTGGAGTGGGTCACCCCGGGCCACCCGCTCTTTGAGGCCATCCGACGCCACACCCGCGCGCAGGCTTTGGGAGCTTTTGCGAGTGGCGCGACATACTACTCACTCCAACATGACAAGCCCGCTCGGATTGATTTCTACCGTGCCCGGGTCGTCGACGGATTGGGACATGTCATTCACGAGCGGCTGTTCGCGGTTGAGATTCGGGATGACGGGCCGCCGCGCCTTCAGCAACCGGGACTGCTGGGAAACTTCCTTCCCGCTCAGCCGCCGGCCAAGCTCCCGGAAGTAGCGGCGCTCCCAGAGGCGACAGCGTGGCTCAACGAGCATGCCTTGACGCCCCTCCTGGAAGAGATCCGGAAGGACCGGCTCGAAGAAGTGGAACGCATCGCCAGGCACGTGGAGCTTTCGCTCACCGAACTCCTTCAGCGGGCGGACGAGGAGATCGGCCGAGCCGACGAGGAGATCAAGAAGAAGGTCCCTGGCGCCGAAGGACGGCTAGCACAAGCCGAGGCTCGCCACGCAGAGTTGTTCAATCGCCGCGAGCGGCGCAGGAAGGAACTTGATCAACAGCGATCGCTCTCGCTCCAGGCCGTGGAGCGCATCGCGAGCGTTCTCGTGCTACCCCACCCGGAGCGAGAGGCACCCGAGGTTCGCCGCTTGCAGCCCGACTTGGAAACCGAGGCCGTCGCCATGCGGGTTGTGATGGAATACGAGCGTTCTCAGGGACGCCAGGTGTATGACGTGCACGAGAAGAATCTGGGTTACGATCTGACCAGTCTGGATCTGAACTCGGGCGAGCTGCGGCTGATCGAGGTGAAGGGGATCGGCGATGCGACGGGCACAATCCTGCTGACCCCGAATGAGCGCCGCGTGGCCGAAGACCGCCGGGATTGCTACTGGCTCTACGTAGTCACCAAGTGCAGCACCAAGCCCGAGTTGCAGGAGCCAATTAAGGACCCGGCGCGGTTCCAGTGGAACGAGGTCACCAAGGTTGCCCATTACTACCTGTCGGTAGATGCCCTGACCCGACCGATGCAGGTGCGCGAAGAATCGCCGCCATATGGGGGGCAGTACGCGTGACGCCCGAAACACTGCGGGAGATGATTCAAGCGGGTGAATCCCTGGACGTGGAGTTCAAGGGAGAGCGCGCGCACTCTGTCTCGGACAATGAACTGGTCGAGGCAGTGGTCTGCCTGGCCAACCGTTCCTCGGACCGTCCCGGCTGGCTGCTTCTCGGTATCGAAGACGACGGCCGTATCACCGGCGCCCGCCCACGCCATCACGACAGGACTGATCCGCTGCGCGTACAGGCGCTGATCGCGAACCGGACCCGACCTACGCTCTCGGTGCGGGTAGAGGTGATCTCCCTCGAGGGCAAAGACGTCATCGCCATCGAGGTACCGGCTCTCAAAGCGCCCGCGGGAACGACGGACGGCAAGTACCTGCGCCGCGCGATCGGCGGAGACGGCAAGCCCGCTTGCCTGCCCATGCACTTTCACGAAATGCAGGCGCTTCAGGCCGACCGGGGGCTGCTCGATTACTCGGCCCTCGTTGTCCCCGAGGCGCGATGGGACGATCTCGACCCGCTCGAGTTCGAACGCTTTCGCCGATTCATCCGGGAAGGCCACGGTCGGGGCGATGCCTCGCTGGTTGATCTGCCGGACGTCGAACTCGCCAAGGCGCTCGGGGCTGTGCAGGCGAACCACGAGGTCTCGGCGGTCCGCGTGCTAGGGCTTCTTCTCTTCGGGCGCGAAGAGGCGCTGCGCCGCCTGTTGCCCACCCATGAGGCCGCCTTCCAGGTGTTGGCGGGTCAGCGTGTAGAAGTGAATGACTTCTTCCGCTGGCCGCTGCTGCGCATCATGGAAGAACTGCTCGCGCGCTTCCGCGCCCGCAACCGCGAGGAGGAACTCATGGTTGGTCTGCTCCGGGTCGGTGTGCCCGATTATCCCCCGGCTGCCTTCCGTGAGGGCGTGGCCAACGCGCTTATCCACCGCGACTACACGCGACTCGGTACGGTCCACGTCCAGTGGCATGACGACCGAATCGAAATCTCGAACCCCGGCGGTTTCCCCGAGGGCGTACGGCTGGACAACCTGCTGGTGAGCCCACCTCGGCCACGGAATCCGCTTCTCGCCGATGCCTTCAAGCGGGCAGGGGTCGTCGAGCGCACGGCCCGCGGAATTGACACGATTTTCTTCGAGCAGCTCCGCAACGGGCGGCCAGCGCCAAGCTATGACCGCAGTAACGAAAGCGGTGTGGTGCTCATTCTGCCCGGCGGCAAGGCAAATCTGGATTTCGTTCGGCTTGTGGTGGAGGAGAATCAAGCAGGCCGCATTCTCTCTCTCGACGATTTGCTCATCCTCAACCATCTGTGGTTCGAACGCCAGCTCACGACCGGGGACGCCGCGAGACTGATTCAGAAACCCGAAGCAGAGGCACGTAGCCGGCTCCAGCGTCTGGTCGAGGGCGGCCTCGTGGAGCCGCGAGGGGAGCGCAAGGGACGGCTCTGGCACCTCTCTGCGGCCGCCTACCGGCGCTTAGGCCAAAAGGCCGCCTACATCCGCCAACGGGGGTTCGAACCGCTACAGCAGGAACAGATGGTGTTGCAGTACTTGGAAAGACACGGTTCCATTGATCGGGGTGAAGTCGCTGAGCTATGCCAACTTGGCTCGATGCAGGCCTATCGGTTGCTGAAAAGGCTGGAAAAAACCGGAAAGATCAGGCGTATTGCCGGCACGACGAAAGGGACGAGATATGGATTGCCGAGCAAATAATTGCTCGCGTGCAAATAGGAATCGATCGCGCACAAATAATTGCACGGTGCAGTTTATGATCCCCAAGGAATGCAAGCGCTTGCCTGAGGTCGACTTCCCGATTGCCGAGGTGTCGCGGCAGGCGGTGCAGCAGCGGCCTGCCGCGCGGCACACACGAGCACACGAAACGGAGCCCCGGATTGAAGAGCCGCAAGCCCCCGCCCGATTGGAGTTGCCCGAGGTCACCAAAATGGAACACCATTGGCTTGAAGCCAAGGCCATGACCAGGTAGATGTAGGCACACGAACATGAAACGCCATACGGCAAGGGCAGCACACCATGATACACCTCGATGACAGCACGCTCGAGGCTATAGCCGAGACCATCTGCGGGGCAGGCGAGGGCGCCGGCGGTGGATACAAAGCACCAGGGCCTTATCGCACGAAGACGCAGATATGCGAGTTCTTCCGGCGTGCTGGCGTCAGCCCACAGGGTACGTCCTCCACCCGCAAGTGGTTTGTGTTGGAATCGCTCCAGGCAATCAATGGGACGCCCTCGCTCGATAGCGTCCTGAAGCGCCTCGCCTCGCCCAAGGAGTATCGAGGCGATGCAACGGTAACGCAGGAGGTGATCGACCATCTGAACCGGATACTGCAAGTCGAAGGTCTTGAACTCGCAGTCGTAGACGTTGAACCGCAGATTCGTGTGCGCAAGGCGGCGGCAAGCGTCCCGAAGCCCAAAGAAACGCCCATGGATGCCCCGCCGGATTTCGGGCGCCTAGTCTCGGACTCCTCACTTGCGGACATCCTTACCTTCCGGTGGGCTGAAGCCCAGAGATGCTTCAAGGCGGAGGCTTATCTGTCGTCTGTCATCATGATGGGCAGCATCTTGGAGGGCGTGCTCCTTTATAAGGTGGAGCAGAACGCGGGTCCAGCCAAGCAGGCGAAGGCAGCCCCAAGGGACAAAACAGGTGCGGCCAAACCCATACAAGAATGGAGCCTGTCTGCGTTGATTGACGTAGCCCACGAAGTGGGCTGGCTTCAGGGGGATGTCAAGCGGTTCAGCCACGCATTGCGAGAGTCGCGCAATATTGTCCATCCTTACGTTCAGAGGATTTCAAAGGACAGCCCGGATGGAGATACCTGCCGCATCTGCTGGCAGGTAGTCCGCGCCGCCGTGGCTGACCTCCTTGAAGTTGACAAGCAAGCTCTTGGAGAGGCGCAACCATGATCCCAAGGGAATGCAAGCGCCTGGCGGAGGTGGATTTTCCGATTGCCGAGGTCTCGCGGCATGCGGCGCGGGAGAAGTCGATCCGGCACGGGCACCCGAGCACGCTGCACCTGTGGTGGGCGCGGCGGCCGCTGGCCGCTTGCCGTGCGATGTTGCTGGCCCTGCTGTGGCCCGACCCGTGCGATCCGTATTGCCCGCCGGAGTTCAAGCGCAAGGTGCGGGAGCTGCTTCCTTCCGTGCAGGGCACGCTTGGCCCGTCGGATGAGGACCTGCGAAAGGCGCTGCTGAAGTTCATCGCGGACTTCGCCAACTGGGACCTGGCGGCGCATCCCAAATATCTGGAGGTTAGCCGCGCACTGGTGCGGGCGGCGTATCCGGAGGAGCCGCCGCTGGTAGTGGACCCGTTCGCCGGCGGCGGCTCGATTCCCCTCGAAGCCCTGCGCGTCGGCTGCGAAGCCTTCGCGAGCGATCTGAACCCGGTGGCGTGCCTGATCCTCAAGGTGATGCTCGAGGATATCCCGCGGCACGGGCCGAAGCTTGCCGAAGAGCTGCGGCGCGCGGGCGCCGAGATCAAGCGGGCGGCCGAAAGGGAACTGGCCGAGTTCTATCCGCCTGATCCGGACGGCTCGGCCCCCATCGCCTATCTCTGGGCGCGGACGGTGCGTTGCGAGTCGCCCGGCTGCGGCGCGGAGATCCCGCTGGCGCGCTCGTTCTGGCTCTCGAAGAAAGCGAACCGCAAGCGGGCGCTGCGATACAGGGTCGTGCGGCCCCGCGGGGCGCCGCCCGAAGTCGAGTTCGAGGTCTTCGAGCCGGCCTCCGAAAGGGAAGTCCCGCCGGGCACGGTGACGCGGGCCAAGGCGGCCTGCCCTGCCTGCAACATTGTGCTGCCGCCGGAGCGCGTGCGGGCGCAGCTTGCCGCCCAGCGCGGCGGCGCTGACGTGGTGTTCGACGAAAAGGGCCGCAGGATTGGCGGCGCGCGGCTGCTGGCCGTGGTGACGCTCAAGCCGGGCGAGCAGGGCCGGCACTACCGGCTGCCGACAGAGGCCGACTACCAGGCGGTGTGGAAGGCCCAGCGGCGGCTGAAGGAGATTCTCGACGAGTGGGAGCGCGATGGTAGGAAGGGGCTGTGCCCGGTGCCGGACGAGCCGCTGCCGCCCATCGGCACGCTGGGCTTCCGCGTGCAGCGGTACGGCATGCTCCAGTGGGGCGACCTGTTCACGGCGCGGCAGAAAGTGGGGTTGGTGACGCTGGCGCGGCTCGCCCGCGAGCGCCAGGGCTTGGGCGGCGACGCGGTGCGAGCAGCGATGGCGGTGGTGGTGAACCGCTGCGCGGATTACTGGACAGCGCTCTGCTCGTGGCACTTGACGGGAGAAAAGGTCAATCACACGTATGGCCGTCAGGCCTTGCCGATGATCTGGGATTATTGCGAAGCTTACCCGACCTCCGACAGTAGCGGCAACTACGACGGGGCGGTTCAATGGGGCGTTATGGTGGCCAAAAGCTGGCCCGGCTCGCACGCCGCGCAGGTTCAGCCCACCGATGCCACCAAACATGCGCTGCCCGACCAAACGGCTCACCTTTGGTTCACCGACCCGCCGTACTACGACGCCGTCCCCTACGCCGACCTCTCAGACTTCTTCTTCGTCTGGCTCAAGCGGACGCTGCCGGGGCATCCGCTACTGCGCGATCCTTTCGATCCGGCGAATCCACTCACCCCCAAGACGCGCGAGGCGGTGCAGGACGAGACCAAGCAGGATGACGGCCGCCCAAAGGACCGGTCCTGGTTCGAGGAGAAAATGGCCTGCGCCTTCGCCGAGGGCCGCCGCGTGCTCCGCGAGGATGGCATCGGCTCTGTCGTGTTCGCCCACAAGACCACCGAAGGATGGGAGGCGTTGCTGTCCGGATTGACCCGCGGCGGCTGGACCATTACCGCATCTTGGCCCATCGCCACCGAAATGGCCACAAGACTACGCGCCCGCGAATCCGCCGCGCTTGCCACGAGCGTCCACCTCGTCTGCCGTCCCCGCCCCGAAGACGCTCCAGTCGGGGACTGGGCCGAAGTGCTCCGCGAGCTGCCCAAGCGCGTCGGCGGCTGGATGGAGCGGCTCGAAACCGAAGGCGTGCGCGGCGCGGATCTGGTCTTCGCCTGCATCGGGCCGGCGCTCGAGATCTTCAGCCGTTACGGCCGCGTCGAAACCGCCGACGGCTGCGAAGTCAGCCTCGCCGAGTACCTCGAAAAGGTCTGGGAGGTGGTCGGCCGCGCCGCCCTCGAGCAGGTGCTCGGCGCCGCCGAAGCCAAGGCCCGCAACGGCGCTGCCGGAGCCGTCGAGGAAGATGCACGCCTGACCGCCCTATTCCTCTGGACGTTGCAGAGCACGAATGGAGCTTTGGCGGAAGGCGCCGGCGATGATTCCGACGAGGAGGAATACGACGAGGAGCAGGAGGAAGAGGCCGTACCCCGCGGCAAGCCAAAAGGCTACAGCCTCGTCTTTGATGTCGTCCGGCGCTTTGCGCAGCCGCTTGGAATCAGCCTGCCGAAGTGGGAAGGTCGCATCATCGAAACGAAAAAAGGAGTCGTGCGACTGCTGTCGGTGAAGGAGCGGGCCCAGCAACTCTTCGGAAAAGACGGAACACAGGCCGTTGCCGAACGGCTCGAAGCGCAGCCCAGCAGCGGGAGCCTGCAACTAAGCCTATTCGGCGATCCGGAAGGAGAGATCGCCACGAGGCGCAAGCGTCGCGGGAAGAAGGCCGGTCTCGAAGTTTCCGGCGAAATCCTGGAGCCTCAACGGGAAGCCACCACGTTAGACCGGGTGCACGTGGCCATGCTCTTGCAGGCGAGCGGGCGCGCCAACGCTCTGCGTGCACTGCTCAAGGCGGAGCAGGAGCGCGGCCCGGACTTTCTGCGCCTGGCGAATGCGCTCTCCGCCCTTTACCCGAAGGGCAGCGAGGAAAAGCGGCTGCTGGACGCCATGCTACTGGCCATGCCGAACTGAAGAAGTGAATCAGATGCGGAAGAAGACTCGAAACGTTGAGCGCGCCATCCTGAAAATGGTCGGCCGGATCGTGCGGCAGTTTCATCCTGAACGCATAATACTGTTCGGCTCGCACGCCCCCGGCGAAGCGGGACCGGAAAGCGACGTGGACCTGCTGGTCGTAATGCCGGTTGAGGGGTTGAAGCACAACAAGCAGGTCGAAATCCGGGTCGCTTTGTACGATATCAGAATCCCCAAGGACATCATCGTCACCACACCCGAGGATTTCGCCTGGCGCAAAGACGTTGTCGGCACCATCGAGTACCCCGCGGTCCGGGAGGGGAAAGTCCTCTATGCGCGAAGCTGAGCGCACAATCCCGATTGTCGCTGAATGGGTGGCGAAGGCCGAACCGGTAGAAAAGGACCTGAAGGCGTACGTGGTCTACCGAGGCACGCTCTTTCCCAAGACGCATGACATCGAAGAGTTGGTCGCACGACTGCCGAGTAGCGCTCGTCCGGCTCTGACCGTGGAAGAGCAAGCGCTTCTGACGGAGTACGCGGTTGGACCACGCTACCCGGGATGGAGGGATGTGCCATTGCGCGAAGTGCGGCAAGCGGTGGCGCTTGCCCGGCGCGTGCGCAAGCATGTTCGTTCACTGTTGCCAAAAGGAATCTCGCGCCGGAGGAAGCATTGATGGAGCCCTGGTATAAGGTCGCCACGCCCCGAAAGGAAGTCCGGGAAGGGCGCTCGTTCAACCCGGACGAGTTTGCCATTGCACTCGAACAGGTTGTGGGAAAGACGGCGCCAGAAGACTATCGCGATCCGAAGCAGTTTTTCGCACGCACCTGCTTTACCAGGGCCCTCCGCGAACACGCAGGCATGGTCCTCCGCAGGCTGTCGGGCAAGACGGAAAACACGGCGCCCGTCCTCACGCTTATCACCCAGTTCGGCGGCGGAAAGACGCACACGCTGACGGCTCTCTACCACTTGGCCTCTAACGGCGAAAAGGCTGCCGGTTACACCGGGGTTTCCGATCTTCTGAGGGGCGCCGGTCTTTCTTCGGTTCCTTCGGCCCGCGTGGCCGTGTTTGTGGGTAACGCATGGGACCCGCAAGAGGGCCGCGAGAACCCCTGGATCGACATTGCTCGGCAGATTGCGGGCGAAAAAGGGGTCGCAGCCTTGGGCACGGCGGCGAGGACGACGCCGCCGGGGACCGAAACCATCGCTCGGGTCTTCCAAGCTGCGAATGCGCCCGTGCTCGTGCTCTTCGATGAGGTGCTCAATTTCCTGAATCGCCATCGCAGTATGGCGGAGTCGTTCCACGCGTTTATCCAAAACCTGACAGTCGCTATGACCGGTACGACGCATGGGGCCGCGGTTATCAGTCTTCCACGCAGCCAGGTCGAGATGACCGACTGGGACATGCAATGGCAGGACAAGATCACCAAAGTGGTGCGGCGCGTGGCGAAGGACCTCATCGCCAACGACGAGACCGAAATCAGCGAGGTCGTCCGCCGGCGGCTCTTTGAGGATCTGGGAAACGAAAGGACTCGGAGGAACATCTGCAAGGCGTTCGCCGACTGGTGTTTCGAGCGCCGGGCGCAACTCCCGCCGGAATGGACCGCCGTGGACACGGCGGCGACGGAGACCAAGGCCCGCGAGTTCTTGCGGAGCCGGTTTGAGGCGTGCTACCCCTTCCACCCGGCCACGCTCTCGGTCTTCCAGCGGAAGTGGCAGGCGCTTCCGCAATACCAGCAGACGCGCGGTACTCTCGCCATGCTCGCTCAGTGGATATCTATTGCCTCCCACGAGAGCTTCCGCAAGGCTCGGACGGAACCTCTCATCACCCTCGGGTCCGCCCCGCTCTTTGATCTTGGCTTCCGAAGTGTGATCCTTGGCCAGCTCGGCGAGTCCCGCCTGGTGGCGGCCATTGACGCCGATATCGCCGGCGATCAATCGCACGCCAAAGCTCTGGATGCCGACACGAAAGGACCACTGCGGGATATCCACCGCAGGGTGGGGACGGCGATCCTGTTCGAGTCCTCGGGTGGGCAGACCGAAAAGGTCGCGCACTTACCAGAGCTCCGTTTCGCTCTCGGTGAGCCGGGAATCGACACGACCTCCGTGGACAATGCAGCATTCGCCTTGGAAGACAAGTCCTATTTCATCCGTAAGGTCGGCTCGGACGGCTTTAAGATCAGCCACCAACCCACCATGAAGAAGGTGGTCAGCGACCGGCGGGCATCACTGGACGAGGAAACCGAAATCAAGCCCGCCATTCGCAAACTGGTGGAAGAGGAGTTCCGCCGCGGAGCGAGCATCCCCGTTGTTCCTTTTCCGCGCGAGAGCGCGGAGGTGCCGGACACGCCGAGACTCACGCTCGTCGTCGCCGATCCGGAGGTCGAGTGGACAGGCAGCGGGTCCCTTCGAGAAGACATTAAGGAGTGGACCAGGTATCGGGGCAAGTCCCCGCGGCTGTACCCGGGGTCGCTCGTGTGGTGCATTAAGAAGCCTGGCCGCGATCTTCGCGAGAAGGTCGAGCTGTGGCTCGCCTGGAGGCGCGTAGCAAGGGAAATTGCAGAGGGTACGCTCGGGGGCGACTTCGACCGGGCGGACCGAGCCGATCTCCAGGCAAAGGTCAAGGACGCCGAGGAGGCCGCACGAGATGAGGTCTGGGGCGGTTACCGGTTTGCAGTAATTGCCGACCCTCACGCGCCCGACGGCCTGAAACCGATCGACTTGGGCGCCGGGCATTCGAGCAGCGGCGGGACGCTCTGCGGTAGGGTTATTTCCGCTTTGAAGTCGGAGGCGCTCCTGAGCGAATCGGTGGGCGCCGGGTACATCCTCCGCAACTGGCCGCCGGCACTGAAGGATTCGGGAGCATGGCCGCTGGCTAGCCTCCGTCAGAGCTTCCTCAACGGCTCGCTCACGCGGCTTCTCGACCCCGACGGCGTGCTCCGCAGCAAGATCGTCGAGTTTGTTGCAAGAGGAGAGTTTGGGCTGGCCTCGGGTCAGAATCCCGATGGGACTTACGAACGGGTGTGGTTTCAGGAGCCGATTGGGCCGGATGAGGTCGCATTCGAGCCGGGAGTCTTTCTGCTGACGAAGGTCAAGGCGCAGGCGCTAAAGGCAGGAGTCCAGCTAGGGCCCGTCCCCGGAGAGGGAGGGCAGCCGGCTCCCGGACCCGTGCCCGTACCTAGAACCGAGCCAGAGGCTGAGGTTGGACTCTCGCCCACGCCGAGCGTAGAGACGAGGACCATCCGGCTCATCGGTATCGTTCCGCCGGAAGTATGGAATCGTCTGGGTACGAAGGTGCTGCCGAAGCTCCGGGGAGGCTCCGATCTCAAGGTCGGCATCGACTTCTCCGTGACCGTCAGTCGCGATGTTGCGGGCAACCTGACGTCGGACCTCCGCCAGATTCTGGATGATCTGGGGCTCGCAGACAAGGTGCACATCCGCGATGCTTGATGGATCGGGGTGAAGATTGCCGGTTGAAGTAAGATATCCCCCAGTTCCACGAGCAGGGGGCCTTTTGGTAAAGGACACCGGGATGGCCTCAGACGCAATTCAGGATGATGACGGTCCGCAGCACCTTAAGCAGGTGTCGCGAATCAAGCACATCATCCTGCAAAAGTACTTGCCTTCCTGGGAGCGCATCCTGGGTTCCAGGAACCGTCGGCTATGTTACTTCGATTGCTACGCGGGTCCTGGGGTCTATGAGTTCGAGGGCCAGAAGGTCGATGGCTCCCCCAGTATCGCAGTGCGCGCGGCCCAGGAGTATCTGGCCAAGGTCAAGGGTCATCAAATGACCGTGATCCTCGTGGAGAAGGACGAGAAGCAGAGGGCGTCGCTCGAAAGGGAGCTGCAGCGAGTGCGGCCCTATGGAGAGGGACTTCAGGTGTACGTGGCCTCGGAAGATGTCAAGGAGTTCGTGCCGAAGCTCCTTGAACAAGTCCCGAAGCTGGCGCCTTCGTTTTTCATGGTCGATCCTTATGGCCACCCGCTGACCGTCCCGATCCTCAACGACATTCTGAAGCGCCCCCGGACTGAAGCGTTGATCAACTTCATGTACTACCGGATCAACATGGACGCCGGCAACCCGAAGGTGCAGCACCACCTCGACGAGATGTTCGGCAATGGCGAGTGGCGGACGCAGGCGTTCCTGAATGAGACCGGGCGGAAGCGCGAGCAGAGCTTCCTCGACTACTTCATGTCGAAGATCAACGCGCGGTTCAAACTGCCCTTCCGCATCCGGTTTGACGTGGAAGATGGGGTTGCCAGGACTCGGACGAAGTACTACCTCATCCACGCATCCAACCACCCAAAAGCAGCGCTGCTCATGAAGGAGGTGATGTGGCCTCTCGGGGATGAGGAAGGGCTTTTCGATTTCAGCGGCGAGAAGCACGGGGTGCTTTTCTCGAGTTCCCCACGCGAGGAGGAATTGCGAGCGGCTCTCTTGCGTAGCTACCTCGGGAAGGAAATCGAGTTTGATCGGCTCCGTGAAGAGACCTGGGATCTGCCTTTCATCGAGAAACATTACAGGTCGGTGGTCAAGCAGCTCGAGAAAGAGGGGCGCGTGACGATCACGCGTGTGAGTTCGAAGACGAATCGCGGACTTGGAGGAAGAGACCTTGTGCGGTTTCTCCCGCTGAAAGAACGAGACGGCAGATGAGCGAGAAATCGAATATCGAGTGGACGGACTCGACCTGGAACCCGGTGACAGGCTGCAACAAGGTTAGCCCAGGCTGCAAGCACTGCTACGCCGAGACTTTCGCGGAGCGCTGGCGCGGGATTCCAGGTCATCCCTACGAGCAGGGCTTCGACTTACGCCTGTGGCCCGACCGCCTTGAGATGCCTCTCGCGTGGAAGAAGCCGCGCATGATTTTCGTTAACAGCATGAGCGACCTCTTCCATGAGAACGTGCCTCTGGCGTTCATCCAACGAGTGTTCCGCACCATGGAGAGAGCTTCGTGGCACACGTTCCAGATTCTCACCAAGCGGTCGGCAAGACTGGCCGAGCTCGCTCCCGATCTGAACTGGCCTCCGAACGTGTGGATGGGCGTGTCAATTGAGAGCGCGAGCTACCTATGGCGAGCGGACCACCTGCGAAAAGTGCCGGCTGCTGTCAGGTTTCTGTCTCTGGAACCGCTGCTGGGCCCGTTGGGCGCTCTCAACCTTTCTGGCATCCACTGGGTCATCGTCGGTGGGGAGAGCGGGCCAGGTGCGCGGCCAATCGAGGCGGCCTGGGTCAGGGATATCCGCAAGCAATGCCGTCGGGAAGGCGTACCCTTTTTCTTCAAGCAATGGGGCGGCGTTCAGAAAAAGAAGAATGGTCGGGTCCTGGATGGCCGAACGTGGGACGCGATGCCGAAGGGCCCTCTGTTCGAACTGGAAATGCGGTGATCCCGACGAGCTCCTGGAACCTCGCGTTCTGCTCGGCAAGGTCTTCCAACCGGGCAATAGGCCGAAGCGCCCGCTCGGTGATCGCGGGTCGGCGGACCGCGTCGGGCATGGACAGGATGTGCTGCTGGATTTCGGGGGCCAAGCGGAGCAGGGCCATCACCTGAGTGACCCGAGCCCGGGTGATGCCCTCGCGGCGGGCGATCTCGGCCTGATTGTGAACTTGGCCGGATTGGAGGAGGGCCTGCCACTCAAGGGCCTTGCGGAGAAGTTCGACGACACGTGGCCTTCGGGGCGGCGTGGGCGGCTTGCGGTTCCGGTCCTTGGGAGGAAGCGCACTGATGACGCGTTCGGCGGGTACCTGGCGCGTCAGGGTGCCGATGTTGCCGTTTTCGAAGGCTCCCTTGGCCCCCAAGGCGATCTCGACGGTCTGTTCGCGGTAGGCGGCCACATGGGTGGCGTTGGAACCGTCAACGGCGACGTGGACGATGCGGAACCAGATTTCCGGCTCGGCCCAGCCTGGGCGGCCACGTCGAGAACTGTTACGTTGGGGGAGCCAGTGATGGTAACGCACCTGCTGCACGGCACTTCCGGTTTGGATCCTCTATTGATGCCTCACCTGTCTCCGGTACCCGCGCCCGCGTCCGCGTTTCCGCGTTGATCGGCGTCGCCGCAGCGTGAGCCGCAGACCCTTTCTTCCTGCCGTGGGGTTCGATGCGGAATGGCTCGCCGGGATCGCAAGGGTTGACCGGACGCGGGCCGGACTTTCCCGGAGCCCAGTGTCGGTGATCAACAAAGTCAGATGTCAATGCGCCGGCTGCCGATGGCTATACCGGCCCTGATATGAGCCGGAAACGTCGCGACCCGTCCGCAGCCAAGGCCCGCCGGGACCGCCTTCGCGCGGCAAAGCACGTGCGGCACGCGGGATCGTCCGAGCGTTCCGATCCTGCGAGTGCCCTACCTAAAGGGTTCTCCTGTGCCGCCGAGCGTGCCCTGCGCGAGTTGCACGCCCTGATCCAAGGCAAGACTTCGACACTGCGGACGCTCTGAACGCCCGGCTGGCGGAACTGATCGAGCACGGCCGCGTCTACGAGATGGCTCAGGCCGTGAAACAGAACGACCCCAAATGGCGAGCCCAGGAGTCGGCCTACGCCGCGATGGAAGCCGAAGATCCCTTCGAAGCCCTGCGGCTCGCCCAGGAAGCCCGGAAACTCGACCCCGATTGCACCGATGTCCTGCGGCTGATGGTGTGGCCGGCCCCGACGGAACTGGACAATCGCATCTGGCTCATGCGTGAAGCGGTCGAGAAGGCGGAGCGGAACCTGGGGTAAGAGTTCCTGGAAGAGCACCGGGGAGCATTTCCGGGCCTGCTGTCCACGCGGCCTTACATGCGCCCGATGCAGGATCTGGGCGAGCTGTTGACCGAGTCGGACAGACTCGATGAATCCATCGCCGTTTACGAGCGCATGCTCGGACTGAATCCCGGCGACAATCAGGGGATACGCTACGCGCTGCTCGGTTTGTACCTGGCCGCCTGGCGGGGCGAACAGGCCGCTGAGCTGATGAAACGCTACCCTGGCGAAGAAGACTATACTGCTCTTTTGCGTGGGGGCGTGTCTTCCTGCATTGGCCGGCGGGTCGCGAGGCCGATGCCCGATCGGGGTTGTTGCGCGCCAGGCGCGTGAATCCCTTCGCGGAGAGGCATTCGACGGGTATGGAGCCGATTCCGGAGCGCCTGCCGCCCGGTTATCGTCCGGGCGACCCCAGCGCGGCGCAATTCGCCGCCACCGGGCTCTCGTCCGCGTGCGAAGCACTGCCTCAGTTCACCGCCTGGCTGCGCCGGCGGCAGTAAGCTTGTTCAGCCGGTTGCGGTTATCGTCCTCGCTCGGTGCTACTCCTGCTCTCTGTGAATCTAAAAGGAACCTTGTGCCCCAGAGGCAAGATCAGCATGTGCAGCTAACTTTTGCTGCCCAGGCACATCCTGATCCAGCCAGGCTGAGTTTCTTCGCGGAAGGGATGCGAATCGAAGGGCGCGGCAACTTCGAGAGCCGGCCTCTGTGCCCCGATTCCGGAGCCCGGCCGCGCGAATGAGACGCACCGGAACGGCGCCCCACCGCCCGCGACTGAGGCAGCCTTGACAGGCTCCCCACCGTTGCTTTACAAAAGCACCTTGGACACGATCGGCAAGTCCACACGGGCGAGGAGCGTTGCGCAGGATGTGGGGCTGGCGCTGGGCGTCATCCTGTTCATCGCCTTTCTGACCTTTCCTTTCGACGCCGACCCGCGCATGCGCCGCGTGGCCGCGATCGCCGCCCTGATGGCCGTTTGGTGGATGACCGAGGCTCTGCCGCTGGCGGCTACCTCGCTGATGCCCCTGGTGTTGATGCCGCTTTCGAAAATCGCGGAACCGGACACGGTAGCCCGCGCTTACATGAACGACTACATCTTCTTGTTCGTGGGCGGGTTCGTTATCGCGCTGGCCATGGAGCGCTGGGGCCTGCACCGGCGCCTTGCCCTTTACACAATCCGTCTGACGGGCGACCGGCCGCGACAAGTGGTGCTGGGTTTCATGATCGCCACGGCCGGGCTCTCGATGTGGATTTCCAACAGCGCCACGGCCATGATGATGTTGCCGATCGCCCTGTCCGTGGTCTCGTTAGCGCGCGAGCGCAAGGAGGGCCTTTCCCCGGATGCGCAGGAGCGTTTCGGCATCGCGCTGATGCTCTCCATCGCGTACGCGGCCAGCATCGGGGGCATAGCCACGCTGATCGGAACGCCGCCCAACGTAGTGTTCGCTTCGCGGTTCCACGACGAGTTCCCCGGAGCGCCGGAGGTCACCTTCACTGCCTGGCTGATGGTCGGCGTGCCCTTCTCGGCGGTTTTTCTGGTGCTGGCATGGGCCTTGATCGTCTTCCTGCTTCATCCGGTGGGCGGCGGGCGGCTGGCCTGCGGGCGCGAGGCGCTCCGCAACGAACTGATCCGCCTGGGACCGATGACGCGCGCCGAGCTGGGCGTGTTGGCGGTGTTCCTCTGTGCCGCCTTCTTGTGGATTTTCCGCGTCGGCATTCCGTTGGAAATCCATGTGGGGCCGATTCGTGTGTCCCGCATACCGGGCTGGAGCGAACTGCTGGGCCTTGCGAACGGGAAGGTCCGGTGGGTGAGCGACGGCACGGTCGCGATGATGGCGGCTCTTTCCATGTTCTTGATCCCGTCCGGCCGGCAGCGTGGCGAACGCCTGGTGGACTGGAAGACCATCCGCGGCCTGCCCTGGGACATCCTCTTTCTGTTTGGCGGCGGCTTCGCGCTGGCCGACGGGTTGGTGGCCTCGGGGTTGTCGGACTGGATCGGCCGGCAGTCCCGACAGTTCGGCCAACTGCCTCTGCCGGCGCAAATCCTGGGGGGTTCCGGTTTGGTCACGTTCCTTACCGAGCTGACCTCGAACACGGCCACCGCCAACATCGTGCTTCCCGTACTGGCCGGCGTGGCCCGCGCCATCGAGGTCAACCCGCTGGCGCTGATGCTGCCGGCGACGGTTTCCGCCTCGTGCGCTTTCATGCTGCCGGTCGCCACGCCGCCCAACGCCATCGTGTTCGGCAGCGGCCTTGTGCCGATCGGCGCGATGGTGCGGACGGGCCTGTGGCTGAACTTCATCGGCATGGGATTGGTGCTTCTGTGGTGCTACTTCGTGGCGCTACCCCTCTGGGGCGTTGATCCGGGCCGCTTCCCGCCAAGCTGGCTTCGGTCCGGCAACTGACGGACGACGTCGCGCCAACGAGCCTGCCCGAGCAGGGCGCGAGCGAGGCGCTGCTCCAAGCGGCCAACCGGGACTTCAGGCCCGCCGGGCGATGATAAAATCCTCAGCCATGGATGGCCCCCAGGTTGCGCGGCGTCATTTCCTGCTCAGCGGGGTAGCTCCCCCAGCCGGCGGAATCGTGATCGCTTCAGGTGCGTTGAAGGCGGCCGACGTGATCGAGCGGATCAAGCACAACGTGGGCATTCCCTGGCGCGCCGAGACCGTGGACAACATCGTGGCCGGCAGCGCAGACACGCCGGTAAGAGGCCTTGCGGTCACCATGATGGCGACCCTCGACGTGATCCGCCGCGCTGCGGCTGCGGGCAGGAACATGGTGATCACTCACGAACCGACATTTTATTCGCACCAGGACAACACGGAAGGCCTTGTCCATGACGCCGTGTACCAGCGCAACGCCGATTTCATCCGGCGGCACAACATGGTCGTCTTCCACTTTCATGACCACTGGCACCGCCGGCGCCCCGACGGGATCGCCGTCGGCATGGCCCGCGAACTGGGCTGGGAGAAGAACGCGGACCCCGCGGACCCCCGGCTCTTTACGTTTCCGGTTACGCCGCTGGCGCGCTTCGCGCGCGGCATCCAATCGCGATTAGCGATTCGCACGATGCGCGTCGTGGGCGACCCCAGGCTGCCGGTCAAACGTGTCCTGGCGAGCTGGGGCTACGTGAGTCAGATGCCGGGCATCTCGCTGCTGGCCCGGCCCGATGTAGATGTCCTCATAGCCGGCGAGACGCGAGAGTGGGAACTGGTCGAGTACGTGCAGGACGCCATCGCAGCCGGAGCAGCGAAGGGTCTGATCCTGCTGGGACACGTGGTTTCCGAGGAGGCCGGGATGAAGTATTGCGCGGAGTGGCTGAGGTCGTTCATACCGGAAGTTCCGATCGAATTCATGCCCGCCGCGGAACCTTTCTGGAGCCCCGACCGCCCCGTGGCCTGATGCGCCGGCGTGACGCGGCGCCGGGTCGCGGCGGGAGGAAGCTGCGGTCCTGACCGTCCCCTGACTGATGCACCGGTGTGACCCGAGAGCCCCTTGGCAGCGTACGAATTGACGTGTCCTGACCGTTCCGTGATGGATGCACCGGTGTGACGGCCCTGCGCAGGACGGCCCCGATCGCCCGCGCGCTCATGCCCAGAACGACGCTGCGGCACGGGCGAATTCGATGAAGCCGGTGGGTGGGCGGCCGGTGAGTTCCTCCACGTCAGGCGTGACCGCGGCGGCGTAGCCTGCCCGCACGGCTTTGTACTGCAAAGCCAGGTACCCAACCGTCGGCTCCGGCATGCCGGCCGCGCGCGCCCCCGGCGAGCATTGGCTCTTCGGAAATGGCGCGGTGGTCTTGACGTGGGCGAGCTATGAGCGTATGATCATAGGTTCATGGAGCTGCCTCGCCTGGAAGCGCTCTTCCGCGCCCTGGCCGATGCCAATCGCCTGCGCATCTTCGCTCTTCTTCTGGGCGGCGAACGCTGCGTGTGCGAGATCCAGTCATCGCTGGGGCTGACCCAATCCAATGTCTCGCGGCACCTGAGCTACCTCAAGCATTCGGGGCTGGTCTCCGATGAACGGCGGGGGCCTCGGGTCTTCTATCGCTTGTCCGAGGAAATACGCCAGGAGGCTGGCGCCCTGCTCGAATTCCTGGGCCGCTCGCTTTCGGGCAAACAGGGCACGCGCGCGGGCGGCGTGCGGAGGCGAAAGCGGCGCCCCCGGCAGGCCACAGGAGCGCTTGCATGAGTCAAACGGTTGTCCTTACCGCGGGTCTTTTTGTTCTGGCGGTGGCCTCCGGGATGCTAGGGCTGGGAGTGGCCTTCGCGGCGGTTCCCTTTCTGGGTTTGTTCCTGCCCGATCTGGTGCACCAGGTGCAGCCGCTCAGTCTCGCTCTCAACGGCCTGACGGGTCTGGCTTCCACGCTGGGCTTTGCGCGGAGCGGCTATGTCGAATGGCGAAGGGCGGGAATCCTGGCCGTGGTGACCACGGCGTTCGCACCGCTGGGTGCGCTGGCGGCGCAATACGTCCCGCAATTCTACATCTGGCTGGTTTACTTCGCTTCCGTCCTTTACCTGGCGTGGCGGCTGTTCCGTCCCGTGGCGCCGCGGCCGGGCGCGGAGAACTACCGTGCGGCGCTGCTCCTGGCGGCGCCGATTTCGATCCTGAGCGGACTGCTGGGCGTGGGACCGGGATTCTTGCTGCTGCCCACGCTGATCCTGGTGGGCTTCCAGCCCAAAAAAGCGGCGGGTATGAACGCGTTGGCCATCACGCCGCCCTCTTTCTCGGCCCTGATCCCGCACCTGGGAACGGCGCGCGTGAGCGTGTCTCTGGCTGTGCCGCTGGTGATCGCCGGGGTGATCGGATCGTTTGCCGGCGCGCGAATCACGAGCGTGTATGTGCCCAGCGGACGGCTCAAGCAACTGTTCGGAATCTTGATCGTCGTCATGACGCTTTACAAGCTCTACACGCTGGTGGGCTGATATGACCTGGTGTGCGGAATGGACACGGCGGAGGGTTTTGGGCGCTTTGAGCATGGCGGCAGCCGCCGGCGCGGCGCCCGCCGACGAGGGCGCCACGGATGAAACGCCGGACTGGTTCTATCCCGAGTGGGCGGCCCGCGCGCCCAATGCCACGCCGATCCGCGTGCGCGATACCGAGAGTGCGCTGGGCCGTTACGCGCTCAAAACGAAACAGCTCGGCCTGAAGGACCTGGCCCGTTTCCACGGCCACCTTTGCGACGGGCTGGTGATCGCATTCGTCCAGATCAAGGCGGCGCTGGAGAAACTATTCCCGGACGGCGTGGTGGACCGCACCGATTTGCGCGCCGTGGCCAAGAACGGCCCATGCTGGGTGGACGCCGTGATGGCCATGACCGGCGCGCGGATCAATTTCCAGACCCTGCGCATTGACAATTCCGTCGGCGACGGGTTCATCCTCCAGCGCATTTCGACAGGCGAGACCTGGGAGGTGCGCCTGAAGCCGGGCGTCTTTCCCGAGGCGCAGGCGGCGCTCGAAAACCGCATCCGCACATTGCGAGCCGCCGGCAAGCCGGTAAGCGCGCGGGAGATTGACGAGGTCGAAAGAATGGCCGACGAAACCAGCCGCAAGATCCTTACGCTGCCGCCTTCGCAACTGCTGGACCTGAAGCCGCGGCCGGGATACGTGTTTCGCGCCATGGATCTGATCGGTGAGCGCGGGGACGTGATCAACAAGACGATGCCTCGCTCGCCGGCAAGGGAGGGTATGCCATGATCGGGGAGTTATTGCTGGGCGGTGTGAACGCCCTGAAGGACTATATCGCCACGCACGTGCTCACTTGCCTTGTGCCTGCGTTCCTGCTGGCCGGCGGCATCGTGGCTTTCATCAGTCGTGAGGTAATTCTCGATTATCTGGGCGAGCAGGCCAGCAAATGGAAGAGCTTTCCGCTGGCGGCCGGCGCGAGCTTCTTTGTGGCGGCCTGCTCGTGCACGGTGATCCCCGTGGCCAGCGGCCTCTATTACGGAGGCGCGGGCATCGGACCGGCGTTCATCGTCTTGTGGGTCGCGCCCGCCACGAACATTCTGGCCCTCGTCTACACCGGCAGCATTCTTGGGGGCGGGATGGTGCTGGCGCGCATCGTGGGTGCGGTTTCCATGGCGCTGGTCGTGGGCACGGTGATGAGTGTGGCTTTTCGTCACGAGAGCCGCGCGCAGGATCCCGTGGCGGCAAGCGTCGTGCGCGGCCCGATTATCGCACGGCAGAAACTGATCCTGCTCGGGCTGGTGCTGGTTTCCCTGCTGGCGCCCAATTACGTCGTCCGCACAGGCGCGTACGGGTACAAAGTTCTGGTGTGGGCCGTACTCACTGGGGTGGTGGCGTGGTATGCGAGGCGCACGGCCTCGCGCGATGAGATCGCGACCTGGCTGCGCGAGAGCTGGTGGTTCGTGCGGATCATCTTTCCGCTCTTGCTCGGCGGCGTTTTTCTGGTGGGCGTGATCGGAAAGTTGCTGCCGGAGACGTGGATCCGCACGTGGCTGGGAGGGAGCGGGTTGCAGGCTTCGTTTCTGGCCACCCTGATCGGCGCCATCAGCTACTTCGCCACTATGACGGAAGCGCCCTTCGTGGACACGCTCATGAAGCTGGGCATGGGTCCGGGGCCTGCGCTGGCCCTTCTGCTGACCGGCCCGGGGCTGAGCCTGCCCAACTGGCTGGCCATTGCCCGTGTGTTCGGGGTGCGCAAGGCGGCGGTTTACGTCGCGACGATCCTCGTGCTGGGCACGGTGGTGGGATGGTTTTTCGGAAATTTCATCTTCGCGAGGTAATGCCATGAAGATTCAGGTTGCAGGACCGGGTTGCGCCCGTTGCCAGGCGACGGAGCGCAACGTCATCAACGCTTGTGCCGAGCTGAACCTGTCGGCCGACGTTTCCCACGTTTACGATCCGCGGGAATACGCGGCGCTGGGCGTGCGCGTGACGCCCGCTGTCATCGTGGACGGCAAGATCGTAGCGTCGGGCCGGGTGCCGACTGTCGAGGAGCTGAAGGCGCTGCTCAAGCAGGCCGGGGCCTGATCAGGCCGAGATGTTCGTCCACTGCATCCCGAGCTTGGCCAGGGCGTAGCCTGTTTCTTTCAGATAGTCGCCGTAGCAGGTTATCCAGTGGAAGCCGGGCATCTCGCGCACCAGTTTCGCGAGATCGCCCTGAACGGAGACGTCCACCTGGCTGCGGCAGATCTGGAGGAAGGGCGCATCCACGATTTCGCCGCGGAAGCCGAGCCAGCGGCGGAAGTTGAAGTCCGGGATCAGGTTGGTTACCACCGCGCCCTTGCGCATCTCGACCTTAGGCGCTGCGCCGTAGTCGGATTCGAAGTGCGTCAGGATGCGAACCGGCTCGGGCGTCTTGCCGTCCATCTTACGCGGCGCCGTGCAGTGCGCGATGGTGACCACGCCGTCGTGCGGCCACGTCGGATCGTTGAGAAACACGGGCTTGCCTGAGATGTAGTGCAGCAAAATGCCGGCGGGAATCACGACGAAGTCGGATTCGCAGAAAGCCATGTAGCCCGCGTCGTTGAGCAGCGATAGCGGCATGCACGCGGTGGTCTCCGACATGGGCATGATCGTGCCCATGCACTCGTTGATGGTGATGGCGTCCGTGCGGGCTTCGTCCAGGAGATCGTGGAAGACCTCGTTGAGCACGAAGGCGTTGAGTACGAAGCGCTTGTCGGTTTCCAGCCGCACTCCTTTCTGTTTGAGATACTGCTCGGCGGCGGCATGGGCGCGGCGCACCAGCGCCTGATCGGAATGCGCCCGCTTGATGCGCTCGCCCAGATCCGGGTAAGTGGCCGTTTGAATATCGAGCTTGAACGCCTCGCGCGAGCGCTGCGGCGCCGGCTTGCCCCCGGCGCCCCAGCCGCCCGGCCCACCGACGGCGACGATGCGCTTGCCGAGCGTGTTCTTCAATCCGCCCAGCGCGCGCAAGCGCCACAGCAGCTCGTCGTAGCGATCCACCACCACGTCCTCGACGCCCATGTTCGGCTGGCCGTACTCGTCCACCGTCTTGCGCAGGAAGCGCGGGTGGGCGATTTCATACCAGAGGTAAATGGGGCCGGAGCGATGTCGGACAAACATGAGATTCCACGGGCGTGCTTCGGCCAGCACTTCCAGGGTGCGCAACGGGCCGCTGGCCGCGAACATGATGTTCACGTCATAGCTGTTTCTGGCGACGGCTTCCGCTTCCTCGGCGTTGCGCGCTTCGACCAGGGGCCGCAGTTCGAGCGGGAAATCCGCCTGGCGCGCCATTGCGGCCAGCTCCTTGCCGATGCGTTCCTTCTCCTCGGCCACGTCGGCTTCCGTGTGCAGACCGCCCCAAGGGCGCCAGCTCCAGGCCTCGCGGCGTTTGGAAAGCGAGTAAATCAGCACGGGCTGGACGACCAGCGGGACGCGGATGGGTTGCTGGCGTTGAGGGTCCGCGGCGCGAAGCGTGCGCGGCAAGGCGCTCAGCGCCAGCGGGGCGGCGGCCAGCGTACTCAGGAACTGACGGCGGCTGGCTTTCGCGCAGCCGTGGCAACTGTGAGCGAGCGGGCAGGACATGGCGATACCTCCGACGGGGGATTATCTCACGACGGCGCGCCAGGCTGCTTCACAGCTTCAATCGCGCCTCGAGCTTTTCGCCCGAGCGCATCATCTCGTCCCAGGTGACGATGCGCTCCTGATACGCGGCCATGCGGCCCAGTATCGAGGTCAAATTGCTTTCCACGCTTTCTTCCACGTTGTTCAGATGGTTGCCGGAGCGGATGCTTTCCACGAAGCGCTTGACATTGACAATGGCGCCCTCGCGGAAGGTGTCGTCCTTTTCGACGCCCGGCCAGGGGTTATCGCCGCTGATGCGCACGGAGCCGCCGTAGTGAGAATCCACCGTGCCGGCCGTGCCGTAAAAACGAATGCACATGTCGTGGAAGCCCTTGAGGAACTGGTTGGAGGAGAAATCCACCTTGACGTCGTCCGGATACCAGTACTGCACCAGGAAGTGATCCCAGCAATCGCCCACGTCGGTGCGGGCTTTGCGGCCGCCGGTGCCGAAGGCGCGCAGCGGGTGGGCGCGCGTGTACCAGTTCGCCACGTCGAGCACATGGATGTGCTGCTCGACGATGATGTCGCCGGAGAGGACCTTGTCGAAGACCCAGTCGCGCAGGCGCGCTTCGTCCGGCGGCATGCCCGGTCGGGATTGCTGTCGGAGCCGTCCGGTGTGATAGTAGACGTGGCCCATCACGAGGGTTCCGATCGCGCCCTCGTGTACGCGACGTGCCGCCTCCTGGAAGGCCGCCTGGGCGCGCGTCTGGAAATCCACGAGGAAGCTCAGCTTGCCCCGGGCGCGACGGCCCGCTTCGCGAATGCGCAGGCAGCCGGAGACGTCCACGGCCACCGGCTTGGCCAGGAAGACGTGCTTGCCGGCCGCCACGGCCGCCTCGACCTGTTCGGGATGAAAGTAAGGCGGGCTTTCGATGACGACCGCATCCAGGCGTGAGGCGACCAGGTCGCGATAGCCTTCGAGGCCGCGATACAGGCGCGGGCCGCTGAGCTTGAGCTTTTGCTGGATGGTTTCCAGCCGGTCGGGGAAAGGATCGTGCAGGGCGACGATGCGCGCGCCCGTGTACTCCTGAAAGAAACCGCCGATGAAGATGCCGCGGCCGCCGCAGCCGATAATGCCGATTTCCAGGGCCGAGCCGGCCTGGGTTCCGAAGACCGTGTGCGGCTTGAGAATGAGCACTCCCGCAGCGCCCAAAAATTCGCGACGAGCCGAGTCAGACATGCCAAACCTCCGCTGCACGATTCTATCCCAGCCGAGGCCGGCATAGGGCTTCTGTGCTAAAGAGCGCCGCCGTGCATGCCGATTCCATAGAAGTGGAGCCGACAGCCTACCTAAACAACGCGGCCGAAGGATGGCCCAAGGCTCCCGGGGTGGTGGACGCCGTCCGCCGAACGATGGAGAGGTTCCCTGAGGGGGCCGGACGAAGCACGGGCCTGCACGAGGCGGACGTCGAAACGGCCCGCAGTGCGATCGCCCAGTGGCTCCAGGTTGAGCCGCGCTGCATCGTATTCGCGGGCAGCGCCACGGTGGGCGTTGAACCTGGCGATTCACGGACTGCCGCCTGAATCTTTCCGCCACGTGGTTGTCACCGCCACGGAGCACAATTCGGTGCTTCGGCCCTTGAATCAAGCCCTGGCCCGGTGGGGAGGACGCCTGAGCGTGGTAGGGCTGACCTCCGAGGGGCAACTGGATCGCGACGCCTGGGGGCGTGCGCTCGAGCCGCAACCGACGCTCGCCGTCGTCAACCACGTCTCCAACGTGACGGGTCAGATCAACCCGATCGAGGAGTTGCTCGCCACCGCACGAGCTGCCGGCGCCAGGACCTTGCTGGATGCATCGCAGAGCGTGGGCTACTTGGAGCTGAAACCGCGTGCGTGGGCGGTGGATCTGATGGCCTTCGGAGGACAGAAAGGCCTCCACGGTCTCCCGGGGATTGGCGTGCTGTACGTGGCGCCGGGCGTGGAGTTGCAACCGCTCTACAGCGGCGGCACTGGGCGTGCACAGCGAACTGACGCGCCAGCCTGAGGCGATGCCCCTCCGCTTGGAAGCCGGCACGAGCAATGCGCCGGCCCTGGCCGGCCTGGTTGCGGCGCTGAGCTGGCGCCGTCAGGAAGGAGCGGAGTTCGCTCGGCGCGCCCGCACAATGGCGGAGCGGCTCGAGCAGGGGCTCAGAAGCATCCGCCGGGTGCGCCTGATCGGCGCGCAGGGTCCCAGGCTGGGCGTCGTTTCCTTCTGCGTCGAGGACTGGGAACCCGACGAGGCGGCGTTGGTATTGAGACACAGCTTCGGCATTGTTTGTCGGGCCGGCCTGCACTGTGCACCCTTGATGCATCGCGCCCTCGGGACTGAGAACCGTGGAACGGTGCGCTTCAGCGTCTCCGGGTTCACCACCGCCCGTGAGGTGGATTCCGCCATCGAGGCGATCTGGCGGATGACGAGATGAATTTGCTGCGCAAGGAGCCGGTCGAGGGCTGCTTGCCCTCGGCGCCGGAGTATCGTTATTGGTTCTCGCGGCCGTGGCGGCGGGAAACGATCGGACGGCTACGGGCGCTGGGTTCGCTGGACTATTACGCCGATTTTCCGCGCCCCTATTTCCGCGTCCGGTTGGCGGAGGGCATACAGATCAGGGGCGTGGAAGGGGAGGCATGCTGCCGGGTCATCTTCGTCGGCGACGATCCTGCGCGGCGTGAGGAGTTCGACGGGCGGCTGATTCGGTGTCTGAAACAGCCGCCCGAAACTGCAAGGAGGTCATGAATGGGAGTAGCCCTGCAAAAGCTCTACGAGTTTGTCGGGCGCGAGGGCGGAACGGTTCTCCGCATGCGACTGGCCATGAAGACCGGCCTGTCGTAGGAAAAAGCCGCTACGACGCCCGATACGCCCGAGTTGATCGAGAGATTTCGACAGGCGGTGCGGGAAATCACCGGGAAGGAGCCGCCGCAATAGGAGGGAAAAGCCATGAAAGAAGTCGTCTTCGAACGCGCCTTCGATCCGCGCCGGTGCCGTCACCTGCTCGAGGGACGGACTTCGGTGCTGCACTGCCATCATTACTCGACCCTGTACACGCAACTGGCTGACGACTGCATCATGCTGGACGCTCGGGGCCTGCTGGCGCGCGTGTCGGCGGAAACCTTTTTCGAGATTCTGAGCGGCTTGCAGCGCAAGCATGGATGGCACAGCCCGGCCGAGCGACTGGCTGCCGCCGAGCGCTACTACGCTATCGCCGGCTTGGGCAAGCTG
>Ga0209809_1000733_pt1 | contig 28833 bp, 26 predicted proteins | sample YNPMSTMetaG_FD_186172 | JGI IMG/M metagenome (GOLD analysis project Ga0209809, IMG submission 186172) | Anoxygenic and chlorotrophic microbial mat microbial communities from Yellowstone National Park, USA - YNP MS-T MetaG (SPAdes) (version 2) ...
TAAACATAAGTGAAAGATTTCGTTACTGCGTTCGCAATGACTAGGTGCGCAATAGTCATTGCGAGAAACGAAGTTTCGAGGCAATCCTTTCTGTTGGCGCTTAAGTCATTGCGAGAAACGAAGTTTCGAGGCAATCTTTACCAGAGTTTGTGAGTTTTGAATTTTGAATGTTGAATTAAACATCAGTGAAAGATTGCGTTACTGCGTTCGCAATGACGACTTAAAAATATAAGCAAAGCTTACTCAGTCAAATATTTTTCAAACAATCAATAATATTTTCAGAATGGGCACATCAGGCACTAAAGAAATGACGAGTTATTAAAGAGTATATTTTATTTCACCTTCCATTTAATCGTGCATCCAATTGAGTAAGTCTCTTTAATTTTTACTTCTTCACCTGTTAGCAAAGCCTTTATTGCATCTCTCAAATAAGTTTCTTTGACTTGATTTGGATAATTCCAGTTATCATCAATCTTGCCATGATATTGTAATCTTCTCTCTTGGTCAAATAAGAAAATTTCTGGAGTATGTGTTGCCCCATAAGCTTCAGCGATTGTCTGGTTTGCATCTCTCAAATAAGGGAAATTAAATCCTTTTTCTTTTGCTCGTTTTTTCATCTCTTCAAAAGAATCTTCTGGATAATTAATCTCATCATTTGAGTTAATTGCAACTATTTGTAAATCATCTTCAAAATCTTTTTGAATTGCGATTATTCTGTCTTCGTAAGCTTTTACATAGGGACAGTGATTACAACTGAAAATGACGCATACTAATTTTTTGTCTTTAAATGAATCGAGTGAATAATGTTTTTCGTCAACTCCAATTAAGTTGAAGTCAGGAGCTTTATCGCCAATTTTTAATTTTTCTGTTGCCATTTTTCTCTCCTTTATTGATTAATTTTGTATCCAAATTATTGAAATGTGAAAAATGAAAAAACTGCTTTTGATTTCACTCTTTGTTTTTATGAGAATAAACCAATTATCATCTCAACAGGAAAAATATTTGAATGAACTTGTAACGGAATTACAAAAAGATTATTCCGAATACAAAGTCACACAAATTGAAACGCGAAGATTCGATGTTAATTACTACCATAGAGTGCTTGATTCATTACTTCAAAATGGGAAAGAGTTGTCCTCAGTTCAGAAGATTGGTTCATCTTTCAAAGGGAAAGATATTAAGCTTATAAAGTTTGGTGAAGGTGAAATAAAAATTCTGATGTGGTCTCAAATGCATGGTGATGAATCGACCGCATCACTTGCTTTACTCGATTTGATAAATGTTTTGATAAAGAAAAAAGAATTTTCAGAAGAGTTAAAATCCAAAGTCGCTTTGTATCTTATTCCTTTGTTAAATCCAGACGGAGCCAAAGAATTTGAAAGACGAAATTACCAGGAAATAGACATTAATCGCGACGCATTAAGATTACAAACTCCTGAAGGAAAAATTTTGAGACAGATTAGAGACGAAATTAATCCTGATTTTGCTTTTAATCTTCATGACCAATACACGAATAATTCTGTTGGACGAACTGGAAGACCTGCTGCAATTGCTTTACTAGCTCCAGCCTTTGATTATGATAGAAACATTAATGAAGTAAGAGAACGAGCGATAAAAGTTTGCGTTGAAATCAAAGATATAATCGAAAAATTCTATCCTGGAGTTGTTGCTCGTTATGATGATGAATTTGAGCGGAGAGCATTTGGTGATAATTTTCAAAAATGGGGAAGCAGTACAATCTTAATTGAATCAGGCGGCTACTTTAATGACTTTGAAAAACAAGAAATTCGAAAAATGAACTTAATTGCTTTTGCTGGTTCAATTTATTCAATTGCTAATAAACTTTATCAATCAAAATCAGTTGATGACTATTTTGAAATCCCAGAAAACCAGAGATTATTTTTTGATTTATTGGTAAAAAATGTAAAAGTGAAAAAAGATACAATTAAATACATTGTTGATATTGGAATTAACTATACTGAGAAATATGACTCACTTCGCAGAAAATACATTCGCCATTACACAATAACAGATATTGGTGACCTTTCGACTTTTTATGGCTTTGATACTCTTGATGCAAAACATTTGAAATTTGAATTTGGAAAAGTTTATATAAAAGTTTTAACCAATTTCAGACAACTTGAAAAGCTAAATTTAAATTCATTAATCAAAAATGGATATACAACTATAATTTATCAGGGAAGTTTTGATAAGATTGAAGAAGGTTCATTGTTCGATAGAATGATAAACACAACTAAATTACCACAAAGAGAACCAAAAAGACTTTTGGGACATAGTGCAAATTTTATTTTGAAAGATGAGAACGATGTAATTCGATATGCTGTGATTAATGGGAAAGTAATTGAACTAAAGTAAAATTAAAGAAGTCTTCTATATTTAGAATTGTTTATTTTTGTTGCGTTAGTAAAAAATTAAATAAAGATTAGAATAATAAGTTTTTCAGTCAAAAATTTTGGTTCAATTAAAGATAAGATAACTCTTTCATTTGAAGCCAGAAAAAGCGAGGAGTTAGAGGATTACTATTTAATCAAGAATAAGATTAATGGGAAAGAATATCGTTTACTCAAATTAATAATGCTTTATGGTCCGAATGCAAGTGGTAAATCAACCATTCTTAAGGCTATAGATTTTTTAAGGAAATTAGTGTTAAATCCAGCCAAAAGTAAATAAGAAGAACTTGAGTTTGAACCTTTTCTTTTTGATTCCAACACACCTAAACAAAATTCAGAAATTGAGTTAGATTTTTTAGTAAATGGCCAAAGATACAATTATTTAGTTGAGTTCAATAAAAAGGCAATAGTTAAAGAAAAATTACACAGAATTGATAAAAGAAAATCGTTATTTCTTTTGAGGGTAACTGATAGCGACAAACAATTTACAAAAATTGATAAATCACATCTGAAAAATGGAAAAACAAAAATCTTAGAAAGTTTTACACTGTGGAACAATACCGTATTAGGAGCTTTTTCAAAAACAAATATTGATGACTATACCTTAAAATCAATTTATAATTGGTTTAATCAAGAATTAATGGAAGTTTTTTCAAGTGAAACTGATTTGACTAATTTAATCTGGGATTATATAAACAGAGAATAAATCGATAAAACAAAGCTTCTGAAAATTTTAAACGAAGCTGATTTTTCTCTGGTAGATTTGAAAGAAAAAGATATTTGGCCTAAATCTCGTGTAGAATTTTTAAACTCTTCTAAGAAAAAATCATTGATTTCAACTCATCTTATAAAAGATGAGAAACAGTATCAATTAAATTTTGACGATGAATCAAAAGGCATACAGCGATATTTTGGCCTTGCTGGTTTACTTACTTTAATGGTAAAAAATCCAAAAATAGTTTTTATAGACGAGATTGAGTCTTCTATACATCCCGATTTAGTATGGCATTTCTTATTAACCTTCCTAGTAAATACAAAAAATTCTCAACTTGTTGTCACAACTCATCTTAGAGATTTATTAGCGGAAGAAGATTTAATTCGAAAAGATTCCATCTGGTTTACTGAATTAAAAGAAGATAGATACACAGATTTATTTTCTTTAGTCAATTATCCAAAGAAAGATTTAAAGAATATTTATAAAGCTTATAAAATTGGCAAATTCGGAGCTAAACCTAAGCTTAAAGATTATTTTTTAGACTTAGAAGATTGATCTCATTATCTTATGGGAAGACAAAAATTTAACCAACGACATACTAAAAAATTTTATTTGATTTTAGTTGAAGGTAAGACAGAGCTCTGGTACTTAAGTAGACTTAAGTTTCATGAACGATCAAGTCTTTCAAATATTCAAATAAATATTAAGCCTGAGTTGCCAGAAACAAGAAAATTTGATTCACTTTTAAAATATGCAAAACAGAACTCCACAATATATGATAAAGTGTATTTGATCCTTGATTTCGATGTAATCTTAAATGAGCATAGACTAGCGTTAGATAAAAATAAGAGCAAATTGAATAACCTATTATCATTTTATCAAAATGCTAAAAATAAAAACATTATAATCTTGATAAATAATCCCTTTCTGGAAATCTGGTTTTTATTACACTTTGAAAATACTTCGAGATTTTTTAATGACTGTGATGATGCAATAGATGATTTAGAAAGATATTTGAATGATTATGAAAAATCTGAGAATTATTTTGTTAGAAACCATCCAAATATCTACCAAAGACTACGAAATGATCTATCGACAGCCATTTCTAATGCAAGGTCATTGGGAGGATTTGATGATCAAGATTATGAAAAAACTCTAGCAAAGATGTATGTTTTGTTTGAAGATTTAGGGATACAATAATTTATTAAGTTTTGAAGTGCCTTGTTCTAAATTGTTAATTTTTCCATATACCAAATTATTTTTATCTTTGCGACAAAATTGTAATAAAAATGTAAGGGTATATAATGAAGAGAACATATCAACCGAGTAAAATACGAAGACGAAGAACACATGGATTCAGAGCTCGAATGAAATCAAAAGACGGAAGAGCAGTTCTCAAAAGAAGAAGAGCTAAAGGAAGAAAAAAATTAACTGTAAGTGACGAGAAATAATAAATTTGCATCGTTTTCGCTTTCCAAAAAGTGAAAGAATCAAATCAAAAAAAATATTCGAAAGAACATTATTATTCGGGAAAAAAATTTATTCAAGAAGTCAAAAAATTAAGTGTTCTTTCGTCATCGAAGAGCTGAAACCAGAAATTACAGTCAAGAGTTATATCCAAGTTGCTTTTGCAGTAAACAGAAAAAGTGGAAAAGCTGTCTGGAGGAATAGACTCAAAAGAACTCTTCGAGAGCTTTACAGATTAAATAAACATCCTTTGCTTGAAGAATTGAAGAAAAGTTCCTGTAAATTATTTTTTATAATTTCTTCTCATAAGTTGAATGAAAAAATTTTTCCAAAATTGAAATTGCAAGATGTTGAAAGCGATGTGCTTGAAATATTTGAAGTGATAAAAAAGGAAATCAAAAAAGAATGAAGTATTTGTTTATTTATTTAATTAAGCTTTATCAAAAATTTCTCTCTCCGCTTCTTCCACCATCTTGCCGTTTCTATCCGACATGCAGTCAATACTCAATTGAAGCGTTTCAAAAGTATGGTGCTTTCAAAGGTTTTTATAAATCTGCTTGGCGTATTTTAAGATGTAATCCGTTCAATAAAGGCGGTTATGACCCGTTAGATTAAATTAATAGGTTTAAATTATGGACCGAAACACAGTTTTAGCATTTATATTAATTGGACTGGTTTTGATGTTGTGGCTCTGGTATAATACACCCGACCCGAGTACGATGCAAAAGAAAACTCAGGACACAACTCAGGCACAGACTCAGCAAGCCGAAGAAACAGAAACTACAAAACCAAAGCCTGAAGGAATATCTAAACAAGAAAAGAAAAATGAAATAATCGATAGCCTTGGAGTTTATTTTTCAAATGTTGAATTAGGCAAAAATAGATTTTTTACTGTTGAAACTCCGCTATATAAAATTGAACTTAGTTCTACTGGTGGAAAATTTTATCGAGTATTTTTAAAGAAATACAAAGAATGGTATGATGGTAAAGTTCAACTTATAAATACAAAAAATGGTGGGGATTTAAATCTTTCTTTTGTAACCAGAGATGGAAAGCTAATCACTACATCTTACTTTGACTTCAAACCAGAATTTTCTGAAAGTTCAATCAATTTAACAGACAGAGACTCAATCACTAAAAGTTTTGTTCTTAGAATAACCGATAGTTCATTGATAAGAAAGAAATTTACTTTCTATAAAGATAAATATTTCGTTAAGATTGATTTCGAATTTAAAGGAATGGATAAAGTAATTTCTGGTAATCGTTACAGTCTCGATTGGGAAAATGGAATTCGATTTGTTGAGAAAAATACATTTGATGAAGCCACATTCGCCAGAGTGGATTATTTTGCAGCAAATGAATTATTCAATTTTGATGTGACAGGTTATGGCGAAAAAATCGAAAAGAAAATCAGTGGAGTTTTTGATTGGGTCGGTATTCGAAATAAATATTTTGTGATTACGATTTTACCATTGCAAAAAGACCCGGATGGCCTTTTAGAACTTAAAGGAGAAAAGAGAGCACTTCGAAATGGTGGCGTAATAGATAAATATTCTGTTTCAATCAGTAAAAACATAAACAACTTTGCCTATGCCAATGATGCTTATAAATTTTATTTCGGTCCAATTGAATATAATACTCTGAAAGCTCATCATCCTACAATGACTTCGATTGTAGATTTTGGTTCGTTTTTGGGGCTCACATTTATAATTCGACCTATTGCTGAATATTTGATGCTTCCACTTCTTAAGTTTTTGCACTCTTTCATTCCAAATTATGGAATAGTAATTATTATTTTCTCTTTAATCATAAAAATTCTTCTTCATCCATTAACAAAACAAAGTATGAACTCGATGAAGAAGATGCAATTACTCCAACCAATGATGAATGAAATTCGAGAGAAATATAAAGACGACCCGCAAAAGATGAATCAAGAAGTGATGAAGTTGTACCGAACTTACGGAATCAATCCTGCTGGTGGATGTCTTCCAATTTTACTTCAAATGCCAATTTTGATTGCACTATATGGACTCTTCCGGGCAACTATTGAGTTAAGACAACAACCATTCACGCTTTGGATTAAAGACCTTTCTGTTCCGGATACAATAGTGCATTTACCTTTCCGACTTCCAATTTTTATGATTGATGAAATAAGTGGATTGGCACTTCTCCTTGGACTCACAATGTTCATTCAGCAAAAGATGACTGTAACCGACCCAAGACAGAAGGCTCTGGTTTATATAATGCCAATTCTTTTAACTCTTCTCTTCAATAGTTTTCCATCTGGATTAAATTTATATTACTTTATGTTTAATCTTTTCTCAATCGCTCAACAATATTATATGAATAAATTCTCAAAACCGATTGAATTGAAGCCTGTTGATAGAAAATCTAAAAAAGGATTTATGCAAAGATTGATGGAACAGGCTGAACAAAATGCAAAGGAAAGAAGAAAAAGATTAGCCAAAGGAAAATTTTAGTCTTAATTTTGATGTGATGCGTAAGGCTTTTTATTTAATTTTAATCTTTGTTTTTTTTAATTCTCTGTATTCCCAAAATTCTATCAGAACTGAATTTAGAGAAGTTTCCCTTCCGTTTGGTCTTACTAAAAAAATTCCAATAGAAAAACCAAAAGTTGCTCTTGTTCTCTCTGGTGGTGGTGCTAGAGGCGCCGCACAAGTTGGAGCCTTAAAAGCTTTAATTGAAAATGGAATTACACCAGATTTAATTGTAGGGACAAGTTTCGGCTCAATCGTTGGTGGACTTTACGCAAGTGGCTATACGATTGAAAAGCTTGATTCGATTCTCGTAACTACCAATTGGACTGAAATTATTTCACCGTCACCAACCAAAAAAAGAACAAATCTTTTTGTTGAACAGAAAATTACAGAAGATAGAAGCATTCTTACACTTGAACTTGAAGGATTAAAGCCTGTTATCCCTACTTCAGTCAGCACGGGACAGAATCTTGTCAATTTTCTGAATCAATTAATCATTCAAGCTCCGTTGCATCCGAAAAAAAGTTTTGATGAATTATTAATTCCTCTCAGAGCAGTATGCACAGATTTATTGACAGGTAAACCAGTTGTAATTTCTGATGGAGATTTGGGTGAAGCAATGAGAGCAAGTTCAAGTGTATCTTTTTTGCTTTCTCCTATCCCGAGAGATTCGTTCATTTTAGCTGATGGCGGCTTAGTTGCAAATATTCCAGTTAGAATAGCAAAACAACTTGGTGCTGATATTGTTATTGCTATCAACACTACAAGTCCCCTTAGAAGCGAAGAAGAATTGAAATTGCCTTGGTATCTAGCTGACCAGGTTGTGAGTATTCCACTCAAAACACTGGAACAATTAGATTTACAGGAAGCTGATTTTGTAATTACTCCCGACATCAATCATCAATCAACTGATTTTAGTGGACTTGATTCGTTAATAGCTAAAGGATATGAGAAAGCAAATCAAATTGCTCCTTTAATTAAAAAAGAAATTGAAAATGAGTTTTTAAAAAGGTTAGAAGAAAAATCGTTTGACCTTAGGACAATCAAATATCAAGTAAGTGGAAATAGTAAAATTGATGTTTCTATTCTTAATTTGATTAAACTTGATGATTTCAAATCTTCAACTCTTCTGAAGAGTTTTTACAACTTGTGTGATGAAAATTTTTCTTTTATTGAAATGAGCTTATATCCAGAGGGAGAACATCTTTCTTATAAACTTACATGGAAAGAGAAACCAATAATTAAAGAAGTGTTCGTTAATAATTCCGCTTCACTTATTAGAATTGGTATTTACGATGATATTATGAAAATCAAAAATCAAAGGTTCGACGAAGAAATAGTTATCAAACATTTTTTAGATGTTTTGAGAAAACTTAGAGATTTGAATCTTTCATTATTAACAATCGATAAAATTGATTTTGATGAAAGAAGTGGTGTTTTGAATGTTAATTTCACTTCAGGCGAGATTGATTCAATCATAATTCTTGGGAATAACAAAACAAATATTGAAGTAATCGCAAGAGAAATTATTGTGAGACCAAATCAGATTTTTGATATAGAAGATTTGAAAAGAAGTATGATTAATCTTGAAGCAACAAATCTTTTCGAAAATATTTTTGCATATTATTTACAGGAAAATGGAAAAGAAAATTTATTCTTTAAGGTAAAAGAGAAGAATACTGGACTTGCTCGATTTGGCTTGAGAAGTGATAACGAGCGAAATGTTCAAATTGCTTTAGATATTAGAGATGAGAATTTCAATGGAACTGGTACTGAGATTGGCAGCCAATTCTTTGGTGGTTTAAGAAATTACTTTATTGGACTTGAACATCGTTCGAATAGAATTTTTAATACTTACCTTAATTATAAACTAAATCTTTTTTATTCCTTCATTAATCGTTATTACTATGGCGATTCACCTTACAACACTGATACACGATGGGAAAGAATACAAATTGGCTCGTATGATTTAAGGAAAACAGGAATTTCCTTCTCTATCGGTTCACAGGTCGAAAAACTTGGAATGGTTTTTCTTGAAACTCGATATGAACTTGCTCGACTTAAGCCAATTGATATAGCAGGTATGAGCGAGAGCGACTATAATCTTTCTGTTCTGAAATTAAGTTCTCTTTTTGACTCCAGAGATAAATATCCATTCCCAACTGAAGGAATTTTTCTCAACACATTTTTTGAATCATCTATGAGAGCTTTTGGTGGAAAAACAAGTTATTCGAAAATTTATTTTGAATATGAATCTAATACGACCTATTTCAAAAGGCATCGATTGACAACAAAAATGATTTTTGGTTTTGGTGATGAAACACTTCCTTTATTCGAACAATTTCGCTTGGGCGGACAATCTTCATTTTTTGGTTTAAGAGATGATGACTTACTTGGTAGACAGATTTTTGTCACATCTCTCGAATATCAATTTTATTTTCCATTTAAGATTTTCTTTGATACTTATCTTAAACTGCGTTACGACCTTGGCGGTATTTGGAAAAATGCAGCTTCAATTAAATTCGATGAGCTTCGTCACGGTATCGGTTTAACTTTCGCATTTGATACACCAATTGGTCCAGCAGATTTTTCAGTTGGAAGGAGTTTCTACTTCCGAAGTGACCTTTTGAAGAAACCTTTAAGTCTTGGACCTTATCTATTTTACTTCTCGATTGGTTATCCACTCATTTAAAAATTAAATTTTATCAAAATCAATTCAGCGTCATTTCCGATTTTTATTGGTGGTCCCCAGGTTCCAATTCCTGACGAAACATAAAAGTGAGTTTTTCCTTTCTTCTTATATCCCCAGCTTAATTCATAAACTTTGTTAGTAATTAAATTTGCTGGTGCAATTTGTCCATGATGAGTATGTCCAGAAAGTTGTAAGTCAATTGAATTTTCAACTGCTTCGTTAAGATTTAAAGGCTGATGGTCAAGTAGAATTTTTGGTTTATCTTTTTCAATACCATTCACCAATTCTTCGAGAGACTTCCGTTTTATTCCTGTAAAATTATTCTTGCTGAAATCTTCTCTACCAATTACATAAAATGAATTGTCAATTAAAATAACTTCATCACGAATAAATTTTATTCCAAGTTCACCTAAAAATTTTGTTGTTGAATCAGCTTGATTGATATACTCATGGTTTCCCGTGATTGAATAAACACCAAATTTTGATTTAAGATTTTTCAGTTCATCAGCTAATTTCAGTTCTCTTAATTTGAAAGCTCGTTCGTCAATTAAGTCACCGCCAATCAGAATCAAATCGGGATTAAGTGAATTGATTTTATCAACTACATTTTTAAGAAATGAATGATTGTTAACCACCGAAATATGCAAATCAGAAAAGAAAACAATTCGATATTCTTTTGATGAATTTGCATTTAGATTGATTTCCAAATCTTTCACTTTAATATTCAAACGATTGAAGTAGCCATAGATTGAAAAAATCAAAGTAATAAATACAACAGCCGATGCGATATAAAATCTTGTTCTTTCGGGATTGCGATAAAGTGCATTTGGTAAAAAATGAATGAAATGGTTTAATAATCTTATAATATCAATTAAAAGAATTGCTAAGAAGAAATAGAACAAGAACATAAACCAGAATGAACCTATCCAAACCAAACCAGAGTAAATTAAATCAGGCAAATGCTTGGTAAAAGTTTTTGAAATGATATATGAGCTTGCGGCTATTACAAAAATTATTGTATAAAAAAATCTTGCGTGTGGATAAATTGAAAGTGATTGCCATCCACGAATGAAAATGTAAGCATTTATTAGTGTGTAAAGACTGAAGAAGATTGTGAAGAATATGGCCATAATTTATATCGTATTTTGATTACAAATTTAAGTCAGCATAATTAATTAATCGTTAAAGTTGAATTTAGTTGGCAAAAATTTTTAATAAAGAACAAAAGAATCTTTTGATTTGTTTCAACTTTAAATTTTTTAAAAATAAGTTCACTAATAGAAATTAAATCAATTACACTGCTCAAAAAAATTTTAAGCGATTTCTTATTTTGTTTTTAATTAAAAACTAAATTGAAAGTTATGACTCTAAAACCACAAAAAATTATTCGTTCAGATAGAAAAACTATTTACCTATGTTTAAATAAGTTTGGGGAGTTAATCGTTAAAGCTCCCAAGACAATGCCTGAAAGTTTCATTTATGATATTATTGATAAATACAAAGATGTGCTACTCAAGCAACGAAAGAGAATTTTATCCCAACAACGAAAAATTAAAAAACATCTATTCCAAGAGAATGAAGAATTTTTGTTCTTAGGTCGTCGTTTGAAACTTCGATTTGTGCCTGATTATGATTTGTTCAGCAATCAAGTCGGCATAATGACTACCGATAGGCATTTGCTTTTGCCAGAAAGATTTGTAAAGAGTGCAAATAAAGAAATTGAAAATTTTTATCGTAATGAAGCAAAGAAAATTTTTGAATCGAGAGTTCAATTTTATATCGAAAAATATTACACAATCTTTGGAGAAAAATTAGTTTATTCGAAAATAAAGATTACTAATGGAATAAATACAGTTGGTTCTTGCTCACCAAAGAATGGTTTGAACTTTTCATGGAGACTAATTCAAGCACCAATTCGGATGGTTGATTATGTTGTTGCTCATGAGATTGTTCATCTCAAAGAAAAACATCATCAGAAGTCTTTTTGGGAAAAGATGAAAATGCTTGTTCCAGATTATAGAAAAAATATAGAATGGCTCAAAGAAAATTGGTTTTATCTGAAAGAATTTCTATTATAAGAGTGATAAAATTTCAAACCAATAGTAAATTAAAATTATGACATTTCTAAATCCGTTAGTTTTATTTGGATTGATTGCTGCTTCAATTCCAATAATAATTCATTTGCTTAATTTAAGAAGACTTAAGGTTATCGAATTTAGCTCGCTTCAATTTTTAAAAGAGATGCAAAAAAATAAAATGCGAAAAGTAAGAATTAGGCAAATACTTCTTCTTATACTCAGAACACTTGCTATAATTTTTCTGGTTCTATCATTTTCAAGACCAACAATCCGGAACATTAATCTTGCCGGATTGGGGGCTGAAGTCAAGAATACAATCATACTCGTAATTGATGATACACCAAGTATGTCTGTTGAAGACAAAAAGGGGACATATATTTCACAGGCAAAAAAACTTGCAGAAAAAATTCTTGCCCTATCCGAAGAAGGCGATGAAATCTATCTACTAAAATTTTCTGATTTGAATCTATTTAGAGAAGATTTTGAACAAGCAAGTAAAAATCTCGCTTTAAGAGAAATTGAAAATATTGAAGTCAAAGATGTTTCAAGAACTTTTTTAGATGTTTTTATCTCTATTTCCAAAATTCTTGATAAAACAAAAAATCTTTCGAAAGAAGTTTATATTTTTACTGATTTTCAGAAGTCGAATTTGCCTGAAGATTTATCCATTCTACCTAAGTTGGATAAGTCTTTTGATGCTAATACAAGAGTTTACATTTTTAAGATTGGAGAAAAAGAAACCTTCAATATCTCAGTCGACTCACTTCAAGTTTTAACTCGAATATTCGAAATAAATAAACCTGTGAATTTAAATGCATCATTAACAAATCACTCTTCTGAGAATGGAGTTAATATCAGTTCAAATCTTTTTTATAATGATAAAAAGGTGGCTCAGAAAGGAATTGATATAAAAAGTAATTCATCAGGCAACTTTTCTTTTAGTGGACAAATCAAAGACTATGGATTTGTTTCTGGAAAGCTTGAAATTGAAGATGATGATTTTCTTAAGGACAATTTTCGATACTTCAACTTTTTTGTTCCGGAAAAAATTAAAGTTCTGATGGTAAGTGAAAATCAAAATGATTTGCTTTTCGTAAATCTTGTTCTCTCTCAAACAATTGATGAAAATTCGGAGCCAGTTTTTTCAATCACACAAACATCAACACAATTTTTCAACTCATACAAACCAGAGAATTACGATATTTTAGTTGTATCATCACCTGAAAAAATATTTAATCTAACTCCGTTTAAAAATTATATTTTGAATGGTGGAAAGGCTTTAATTATTCCTGGAGCGAATTCGTCTGTAATCGCCTTCAGTAAAGCGATTGAAAATTTGGGATTGAATTCAATGATTGGAGTTACTGGTTCAAAAGATTCAAAATCGAGTTTCACAAGGTTTAAGGAAATTGATTTTAATCATCCGATTTTTTCCGGAATTTTTTCAGATAAAACTCAAAGAAAAATCGAGTCGCCAAAAATTTTTATGTCGTTTAATTATAAACCAACTTTGAATGGAAAGGATATCATCAATCTTGAAAATAATTATTCCTTTCTTGCAGAAGAAAAAATCGGGAATGGAGTTGTTTTGCTTTTAACTTCTGCAATTGATTTAAGCTGGAATGAATTGCCCTTGAAGCCAATTTTCGTCCCAATGATTAATAGAATTGCACTATACGCAAACGCAAATGGAAATAATTTAAGTTTTATTGCCGGTGAAGAAATTCAATTCAAACCATTTAAAAGAATTACAGGACAACTCAAAGTTCAGTCACCTGATGGGAAAGAAATAGTTTATTCTGCTGAGAACTTTACTAAGGATTATATCCGTCTTGGACAATTTGAGAATGCAGGTAATTACAAAATTTTTGAAGATGATAAAATTGTTGCAATAATTTCAGTGAATGTTGATGCAAGGGAATCAAATCTTTCTAAGCTTGAAGAGAATAAAATGAAAAAATTTGCGGAAATATCTTTCCCAGCTTCAAGAATGAGAATACTTGATGTCGAGAAAAATCCTGTCGAATTTATTTCTCAGGAAAGGTATGGAACAGAATTGTGGAAACTTTTCTTAATTCTCACAATTATATGTCTGGTGTTTGAGATGATTATAGCAAGGTCATCCAAAAAAGATTTAAAAAGTATTGAGCCAATAAAAGTTTAGGAGAATATGTTAGAAATTAAACCAGCTGAACTGGAGAAAGTAGTTTTAGTAGGAGTAATATTACCAAAGCAGGATAAGAAAATCGTATTTGACCATCTTGAAGAGTTAAAACTTTTGTGTCGAACAGCTGGTGGGGAAGTTGTCAAGGTTTTCATTCAAGATTTGAAAAATCCTAATCCAGCCTACTTAATTGGGAAAGGCAAAGCTGAAGAGATTGCCCAATTTGTTCAAGAAAATAATATAAGTGCAATAATCTTTGATGAAGAATTAACTCCAACTCAGATTAGAAATCTTGAGAATCTGGCAAATTGTAAAGTCCTTGATAGGGCAGCAATTATTCTGGATATTTTTGCCTCACACGCAAGAACAAAAGAAGCCAAAACTCAAGTTGAACTAGCTCAATACGAATATTATTTACCAAGGCTAACTCGTCAATGGACTCACCTTTCAAAACAATATGGTGGAATTGGGACAAAAGGACCGGGAGAAACTCAAATTGAAACAGATAGAAGAATCATCAAAAGAAAAATTGCAACACTAAAGCACAAATTGGAAGAGATTGATACTCAGAGAAGTACTCAAAGAAAGCAAAGAGAAAAATTTTTCAAAGTGGTTTTAACTGGTTACACAAATGCGGGGAAGTCAACTCTATTGAATCTTTTGACCGATGCGAATGTTTTAGTTGAAGATAAATTGTTTGCCACTCTTGACTCTACAACTCGACTCGTAAGAACTAAGAAAGGTTATGAATTTTTGTTGTCCGATACAGTAGGATTTATCAGAAAATTACCACCAAATTTGATTGCATCTTTTAGAAGTACATTGATTGAAATAGTTTATGCTGATTTAATTCTTCACATTGTTGATGCTAGTCATCCTAATCGTGAAGAACAAATTCAGGTGGTTGAAGATACATTGAGAGAAATTAAAGCGGATAAGAATAAATCACTTTTGGTTTTCAATAAGATTGATTTGATTGAAGATAAAAATCTGATAGAGCTTTTGAGCATAAAATATCCAGATGCAATTTTCATCTCAGCAGAAAGAGGAATCAACATTAATGCTTTGATTGAAAGAATTGAAAAATTTATTGAAGAAAACTATGTGGAAGAAGAAATTTTGATTTCGCAGGATGAGGCTAAAAAACTAACTATCATTACAAAATATGCGGATAGCGTTGAGAGTGAGTTTGTTGAAGAATTGATAAAAGTAAAATTCAAAGCTAAGAAAGATGATTATCAAAAAATTCTTCAAGCGATTAAAAAAGATGAACACGAAAAAGACTTTGAATTAGATATAGATAAATCAGTGAATTAAATTAAAAAGGATTTTTTATCATATCAAGATTTATCAAAGTATGAAAGTTCCAGCACCGAGAAATCGAACAATTCGAATTAGTGATGAAGAAGTCATTGAATTCAAGAAAAATTTGATTCAAATTGAGCATCCAATTCTGCCATTTGTCATTGAAAATAAAATTATCAATCAGAATTTATTTGATGTAATTGATTATTTGCCAGAAAATTTTGTTGATTTACTTTTCATAGACCCGCCATACAATCTCGATAAAGATTTTTCTATTGCAAAAGAAAATAAAAATTATTTCAAAGCACTAAAACCTGAAGAATATAAAGAATGGTTTGCGAGCTGGTTTGTTCCTCTTTTAAAGATTTTAAAGCCAAATGCTTCGGTTTACATTTGCAGTGATTGGCGTTCGACTTACTTAATTCAGGATGTTGTACAAAAATATTTGATTGTGCAAAATCGAATTACCTGGGAGAGAGAAAAAGGAAGAGGAGCAAAGTCTAACTGGAAAAATTGTAGTGAAGATATTTTGTTTTGCACTGTTTCTGATATTTTCACTTTTAATGCTGATAAAGTAAAATTAAAGAGAAAAGTAATTGCTCCATATCGCGATGAAAATGGTAATCCAAAAGATTGGGAAGATGGATTTCGGCTGACTTATTCTTCGAATATATGGACAGACATTTCTGTCCCATTCTGGTCAATGCCAGAAAATACAGACCATCCGACACAAAAACCGGAAAAACTTTTAGCCAAAATTATTTTAGCAAGTTCGAATGAAGGTGACTTTGTTTTTGACCCATTTTTAGGTTCTGGCACTACAGCCGTTGTCGCAAAAAAGTTAAGTAGAAAATTCAGCGGAGTTGAAATCGATGAATATTATTGTTGTGTCGCTGAGAAAAGATTAAAATTAGCTGAGACCGATAAGTCAATTCAAGGTTATGAAGATGGTGTATTCTGGGAAAGAAATACTTTAAATCACATAAGAAAAATCAAAAATGGAAATTCCCGCAGCTAAAGGTTTCTCAATCTGGTTGATGTTTGAAAAGAATGATGAAGAATTTTTTCAAAGAATTATTAATCAGTTTAGTACAGAACTTAATTCACCAATATTCATTCCCCACATAACTTTATTTGCAGGGCTGGAAGGTGACGAATTAGAATTGCTCGAAAAATTTGATTGCCTTTCTCAATTCAATTCTTTTAATGTAAAATGTAAAAAAGTTTTTTACTCAAATGAATTCTATCGTTCGGTGTTCGTCGAAGTGGAAAAAGATGAAACACTGAAAAACTTTTTTGATTCCATTTCAACAACTTTTAATGTGAATTCTGATTTTGAAAAATTTTTTCCACACATAAGCTTGCTTTATTCGTTTGAGAAAGAAGAAGTCAAGACGAAGTTAATAAATAAATATTTACAGAATTATCCAGAAAAAATTAGAGTAGAACGAGTTGGTCTATGCAAAACCAGAGGGAGACCTTATGAGTGGGAATTGATAAAAATCATTGAGTTGAAAAATTTCAAATCTTAAATCTATGATGATTTATGTGTCGGATTTTTGGATAAGATTGAATGCAATTAGTAGAAAAATATTTTTGCGAAATCAAAGAGTAGAGATGGCTTATCGAAAAGAGCAATCTTAAAAATGGAGAGTAAAGTTCTTTCATTTTCTGGAATTTTTATGGCTGAGTGAGCGATGCTGTTTAGTGCATTATCAGAAAAATTGTAGATAGCGTTTTTGATTTTGTAATAAATTTCGTGGCGTTTACCAACTCTCTGATGCCAGATTTTCGGATACTCATTTAAGAGGTTAAAATTATTTTCCTTGATTGCGCGTCCAGCAATTTCACCTGCGATACTTCCACCAATCATTCCACTCGTAATTCCACCACCAGAGAGCGGATTAACTTGACGAGCTGCATCTCCAACAAGCATAACATTATCCTTTACAATTTCATTTAATGTGATACTGCAAGGAACACCACCTGAAATCATTGTAAGCTTAGGAACAGATTGAAATTTCTTTTCAAGAAAGTGATTCATATATGAAATGGGCGAACGAAATTTGGCTTTATCACCACCGATTCCAAGTCCGATATTTGCCGAGTCAGAACCTTTCGGAAAAATCCATAGATAACCACCAGGTGCATAGTCGCTCCCAAAATAGAAATAACAAGCATTTGAGTCTACATTAATGTTTGAAACCGTAAATTGAACACAGCATTCCATATCTGAAATTTTGGTATGAGTTTTAATTCCTGCAAATCTGCCAACTCGAGATTCGACGCCATCAGCACCAATAACAATTTTTGCACGAACTTCCTTTGGTTCACCGTTATGTTCAAATTTCACTCCAGCGATTTTTCCATCTTCCCATAATAAATCATAAACATAAGCTTTGGTTAAAATTTCAGCTCCAGCTTTTGCTGCAAGTTTTCCTAATTCATAGTCAAAAATTCTTCTTTCTAAAATGTATCCCGTTCGATTGAATTTAATTTTTACTTCGGTCTCATCAGGAGAAACAAAGATGAAACTATTAATTGTCGCTGCAATCCATTTTGAATCCGGATTGATGAATGGTTCAATTCCATCTCTGCTTACAGCTTCACCGCAACGAACTGGATAACCAACATCACGGTCTTTTTCCAATACGAGAACGGAGACACCTTGTTCAGCGGCAAATCGAGCTGCAGTTGTTCCTGCAGGTCCGGCACCAACAACTACTATGTCATAAGAATCTTTAATTGATGTCAAACTGATTTTGCCTTTAGTAGTTGAAGTTTATCCTTTCTAAAGATTAAAACTTCGATAGGGCAGCACCAAACACACTTAGCGCAATTGGTGCATCTTTCTTCTATAATTGAAATGCTTGCTTCTTTAAGTTCGATTGCGTCTTCTGGACAAACGCCCACACAAACGCCACAAAAATCACATTTATCTGGTTTAATTTCTATTAATAACATAGCTTTTTAATAAAATACATTATTAAAGTGAAATTTGAAATGTCTTAATGGAGTGAAATTAAAAAAGCGGCCCTCAATCACTTGAAAGAGGGCAGCTGTCAAAAATTATTGAACGCTCGTTAATTCAATATCTTCACCTAATTCAACTACGCCAAATATATTTGATTTTACTGTCGGTTGATATTGTTTGATCCACCAGTCAAGATCATCACTTACCCAGATATACTGAAGCATTGAAAAGTTATCTTGTTTTTGACCATAAGCATAAATTTCAATATCAATAACTATTTTGACTTTATATGCTTTATAAGAACCGGCAGGTACAGTTACATTCTCAAAGCCTTCGTTCTTGCCTTTCATTTCAAAACTTAAGTTAAAAAATACACCTGGTTCAATTTCAATTGTATAAAATCGTTTTGATAATATTACATACTCAGCATTATTACCTTTGCTTAAAAGCAGATGAGGCAACCATACATAGTTTTGAGTTAATTTTTGTAAAGAATTTTTAATGTTTGCTTTAATACCAGTATTATCAACAGATAAGCCAGTTGTATCTGTATATACATAAACATCTTTTCCGTTAACTACCCTTAAATAGGTTGTATCTGAAAATTCAGGTGAATAAGTATAAGTAATTGATACAAAGGCATCATTAACTCCACCAATGCTTACATTTTTGGCAACACATTTTTCTGAGTAATTATAGGACTCTTGAGTTCTTCTATTAAGTGAGTCTAACCTATACGCGGTGAAATTATAAATTTTGCCTACCTGTGGAGTAAGCATAAACTGTATACCTGGTCCGGTTGGACCGTCGTCTTTTTTCTCGCAGCTTACCAAGATGAGAGAAAGAAGAAACGATAATGAAAAAACTAATAACTTTTTCATAAATGATTAACTCTTTTTTTTTAGTTTATCAAAATCAAAACTTATAAAAACAAATTGAAGATTTCGTTAAAATTTATTCCTTATCCTGTACTGAAAAATATTCTAAATAGTGAATCCTTGGTAGAATTTGTTATTTAGTTCTTGTTATTTAGAATTTTCTGAATGATTAGAACAATAAGGGTTGAGATTGTATATACTACAATTATTCAATGGGTAGATAAATTCTTATAGTTGTTCCTTTATCAACTTCAGAATCAATTTCAATTTTTCCGCCGAGAAGTTCAATCAACTTTTTTGAAAGATATAAACCTAAGCCGATGCCTTCGTATTTTCTATTAAGTCCGGATGAAGCTTGAGTAAATGACTCAAAAAGTCTTTGTTTAAATTTCTCTGAAATCCCAATCCCAGTATCCATCACTTCAATAATTCCTAATTTAGTTCCATCCGGATTTTCAACTGTGTATGTTTGAACTTTAACCTCACCTTTTTCTGTAAATTTAATTGCATTATCAATTATATTATTAATAACAAGAGATAATCTTTTGATATCAGTTTGAGTTATAAAATCATTAACATAATTTTTCACTAAATGAAGTTTTTTTTCTTTTGCTTGATTTAAAAAGTTATTTACGATTGGATCAATAATAAAATTGATATTTACTTTTTCAAGATTTAATTCTGATTGTGAAGATTCAATCAAAGAAATTTCAATTATATTGTCCATTAGATTCAATAGTCTCAATCCACCTCGTTTAATACTTTTAGCGAATTCAGTCAATTCAGGAAAACTCATTTCACTAAGTTCAGAAATCAATAACTCACTGAAACCTAAGATAGAATTTAGTGGAGTTCGAATTTCATGGCTTATGTTCAGAAGAAAACTACTTTTGAGATTGTTCAGTTCTTCAATTTTTTCTTTTTCCTGTTTTAAGAGTTCAAACATCATTTTTTGTTCAGTTATATCTTTATATAATCCAAAAATTCCAATTCTCTCACCTTTATGCATAATAGGATATCCGATAACAAGTACATCAACCAAAGAACCATCTTTTCGCATTCGTTTTGTTTCAGTGATAATTATTTCGTCTTTGAGGACTCTATCTGAAAGTTGTAGTCCTTCAGATTTTCTATCAGGGGGAACAATCAATTGATTTAAGGTCAAATTTTTAACTTCATCTCGTTTAAAATGGAATAAGTCCTCAAAGGCTTTGTTTACATCAATTATTTTATCATCGCGATCAAGGATCACAATTGCAATTGGTGAATTCTCAAAGAGTTGTTTAAATAATTCTCGATGAATTTCAAGTTGTTCCTCAGCCTGAATTTTTTCTGTAATGTCAAACATATAACCTTCAAGAAAAAGCATTTCCTCTTTGTCTTTAATTGCTACACCTTGTTCCCAGACCCATTTTATCTTTCCATCTTTAGCTCGAATTCTATAAGTCAATTGAAAAGGTTTATTAGATTTAATTGCTTTATCGAGCTGGATTAGAATTTTTTCTTTATCTTCTTCCAAAATTAAATTGCCAAGATTCACAACACCTTTAATAAATTCATCTGTGGTATAGCCAGTAAGTTCAAAGCATTTAATACTGATTTCTTCCATAGTAAAAGCTTCGTCGTATTTGCACTTATAAATAACACCTGGTAGATTTTCGATAAGTGTTTTATAACTTCTTTGGTAATCAACAAATTCATCAAGGATATGTAAACTTTCGGTTATATCAATTCCAAAAGATAAAGTACCAATAATCTGATTATCTTTTCTTAAAATTGTATTTCTCCAACTGATAAATTTTTCTTTTCCATCTTTTGTTAAAATTGGATTTTCAAATGTTTCTACGATCCTCTTTTGTTTTTGAAATTCTTCAAAAATTTTCCAGACCTGCGGATATTTTTCTTTTGGAACTAATATTTCAAACCAATTTTTGCCAATTATTTCCTCTCTTAAATAACCAGTGATAATTTCCACTGCTTTATTTACCAATACAACATTCCCTTCAATATCTAATTCGACTATAATAACATTTGAAGCTTGTAAAATCTCATTAGTAAAAGTTTCATACCAGTTAAGCTGATTTTCTAATTCTTTTATTTTATTCTGGAGTTTTTCAATTTCTGATTTTACGCTTGACATTTTCTATTTTTATTGGTTTGAATTATTCGGTGTTGGATGCATAAATTTCCATGAATTAGCACCATCGGGAAATCGACCAAAGGAAGTATCAGTTTTCTGTGGACCATAAGTAATCGTATCGATGGCTTCTAACGAGAGAGAGAATATTCCAAGTTGTTCGCCACCACTTGAAAGTTTAAAATTAGAATGTAATATTCCTTGAGATGAATCTTCATCACACCATATAAGAATCCATCTTTTTGGTTGAATATTAACATTTGGCATTCGCCATTTGTTCTTTTTATTAAAATCATCTGTGAGGTAGAAAAGTTTTAGATTTATAGTTGTATCTTCACCGTTGTAAAGCTCGACCCAATCATCAAATTGATTTTTTTCATCAGCAATAGTTGATTTATTTGAAGCCATAAATTCATTTATGTAGAGTTTAAGTTTTTTAGGTTGATCTTTTGGTTCAGGTTCAGTCGATTTATCACAAGCCTGTATTGTAATAGATATTATTATAATCAAAAAAAGTTTTAAACAATGTAATAAATTATAATACATAATAAGCTCCAAAAATAATTCTGTTTTCAAACCTTGTCGATTTGTTTTCGCCTAACCAGTTAATTGAAATTTTAATTTTCTTTGATGGTTTGTAATCAACTTTAGTTTCGTAAAATTCTATTGCTAACTTTTTAATGTCGCTAAAATATTGACTGTATCTTATACCAAAAATAAATTCATTTAATTTGTATTCAAAAGCAAAATATTCTCCGCCTATCAATGTATTAGAATTTTTTCTTCCTATTAGAAATTCTGATGTAAATGAAAGATTATCAATTAATTCAATTTCGAAATCAAATCCGTTAGCAACAAAATATTTTGAACTTAGCGAATCAAATTTTTGCGCTGAGTTAAATCCGAGCGAAAAATTATTATCACTCAGTTCAATTCTCTGTATAAAAGTTTTGAAATTATTATAATCGCCGTTTAGATCTCCCTTATTACCATTGAAAACACCAAAAGATAAATCAAACTTTATTTTTTTTATTTTGTGTTTGAACGAAAAAATGAGTCCAATATCTCTACCTGCATAAGCATGATCATCAAATTCTTTTACAACTTTTGTTCTTTCAAAATATTGGATTTCTTTAACAGAAGTTAATCTCTCTTTTGAAAAGGGCATTTTTTGTCTTCCAAATGATAAACTAAAATTCTGAAATAAGTAGAAGTTTAGAATTGCATCCTTAACTAAATTTTTATCTAATGGATCAAATTCTATTTCTGATTTTATCCAATCCGAGAATTTACTTTCCAATCCAATTCTAAAACGATTGATTAAGAATTGATTTGCTTGAATTTTACTGTTTGAAATTTCAACTTTATAGATTGGTTGAACGAATCCAGAAAATGAAGAGACAAAAGACATGGATTTCTGAGCAGTTCCCTGATTTAGAAGCACGAGGATAAGAATAAAAACTTGAGTCATTTTCATTTTAATCGCCGATTGACTTAACTGAAAAATAATCACTAACTTTATCTGCTTTCTTTTCTACCCACATTATATCAATGACCTCAAATTTTAATTCTCTTAATTTTTGTGTGATTGTCTCTTTCAAATCAAGATTATCCAATACAACATCGTAACTTAGAATTGTTTGTTCAGGGGCAGACCTTTTTTCTTTTGATGATATAAATTTGTAATAAAGATTTTCTTTTGAAAATAATTCATCTATGTCTTCAATTAAAACTTGTGTCGCTATGCTTGGAACTGATATCCTCAAATTATAATTGTGTTTGATGTCAAATAACCAGTTCATTATAAACGATGGAATTAAATTGAAGACATTGAAACCAATTCTTACAAAGATTGTTGCGATTATGGCAAGAGAATATAATCCTACTCCACAAGCCATTCCAAGTCCTAATGCAATAATTAGTGAACTCGCTTCTCTCGGATTGCTAAGGCTGTAACGATATCTCACAATTGTAGCTGCCCCCATCAGACCAAATGCACGGGCAATTTCTGAGCCAATTATCATCATCATTAAAGACGCTGCAAATGCTAAAATGATGTGAGCTTCCATTACAGCAAGTCCATAAGCGTCAATCTTTTTTCGATAGGAGACAATCGCTCCTAATATTCCAGAGAGTAAAAAAGAGAATATAGTTATATATATACTATGGCTTCCACCAATGTTTGGCAGAGCCTGTTCATCTTTAAAAATTTTTAAGATATCTTCTTGAGCAAATGCTGTTACAGTTAAGAAAATAACAATAAAGAAGATAAAACCAATAACATTGTAAATTTTATCTTTCATAATCTCAACTAAATTTTTTTTATAAATTTATTATTGTTTTAAGTAAAAATGAAATTTTTATTGTTGTCAGTCTTGCTACTCTACTCAAATTATTTGAAAGATATAATTCGTGTATCAATCTTTACTTTAAATTAAAAAAGAGTATCTCCAAATTGAAAAAAATATCAACAGTAAATCTAAAAAAATAAAGGAGACTCTCAAATGAAAGAGAATGAAATTTTAGAATAAACGATAGCAAAATTTAAGACAATCACATTTTATCATTTTCATTTATTAAAAGTCCACCTCTATTTTTTTATATTTGTTAAAACTACAACAAAAATTGGAGAAATAAACATGGCAATAGACGAAATTATAAAACTTTTAGGTAATGAAGCAGATTATCTACTCAAGCACGAGTGCAAAACTGTTCCTAAGGAGTTACTTCATCTTCCAGGACCTGATTTTGTAGATAGAATCTTTATCCCTTCTGATAGAAATCCTCAGGTGCTGAAAAATCTTCAACTATTATTTAACACTGGTAGATTAGCTGGAACAGGCTACCTTTCAATCTTACCAGTAGACCAGGGCATTGAACATTCAGCTGGTGCGTCGTTTGCTCCAAATCCAATTTATTTTGACTCTGAAAATATCGTCAAACTTGCAATTGAAGGCGGATGTAATGCTGTTGCGTCAACTCTTGGTGTATTAGGTTCTGTTGCAAGAAAATATGCTCATAAGATACCGTTCATTCTAAAAATCAATCACAATGAATTTTTAAGTTATCCAAATACTTATGACCAGATTCTTTTTGCGTCAGTTAAACAGGCATTTGATTTAGGTGCCGTTGCAGTTGGCGCAACAATTTACTATGGTTCAGCTGAATCGAAGAGACAAATCCAGGAAATTTCTCAAGCATTCCAGTATGCTCATGAACTTGGAATGGTTACAATTCTATGGTGTTATTTAAGAAATTCTGCTTTCAAAGTTGGAGATAAAGATTATCATGTTGCAGCAGATTTAACTGGTCAAGCAAATCACTTAGGTGCAACCATTGAAGCCGATATCATCAAACAAAAACTTCCAGAAACCAATGGCGGATATAACGCTCTCAAATTTGGAAAAACTCACAAGAAAGTTTACGAGCAACTTACAAGTGACCATCCAATCGATTTGACGAGATATCAAGTTGTAAATAATTTTATGGGCCGAATTGGATTAATTAATTCTGGCGGTCCATCAGGTGAAAATGATTTCGCTGAAGCAGTAAGAACAGCTGTAATCAACAAGCGAGCTGGTGGAATGGGATTAATTTCTGGCCGTAAAGCATTCCAAAAACCGATGGAAGAAGGAGTGAAATTACTCAACGCAATTCAGGATGTTTATCTCTGCAAAGATGTAACCGTTGCATAATTAGTTGAGCTCTTAAAAAATTAAACGCCAGTTTCAAAAACTGAGACTGGCGTTTTTTGTTTTAAATTTTGTCAGGAAGAGATTTAAATACATTTAACACAAGATTTTAGTCTAAAACTTTGGTGGCTCATTAACAATAACAAAATTACCTTTAATGTTGATGTAACCATAGGTTACTTTCTTGGTCTTATCATCAAATTTTTCCGCGTAAGCCAATCCATTATTCATCTGATTCAATTTTCTGAATTGAAAGCCAACAACAGTATTTCCTTTTTTGTCAATAAATCCATACTTGTAATTTTTCATTGCCAGAGCAATTCCATCTTTAAAGCCAGACATTAATTGAACTTGAGAACCATCTTTTTCCTTCGGAAATGTTTTTAAAACTTTACCATTTGCATCAATTATCTCATAATGACTTTGCCATTTTTCATCAATGTAGTTTGCTGTTGTGATTCCACCTTCAAAAGGAAAAATGTTATTGTATTTTGGTTCCACTATCACTTTACCTGATGTATCAATTATCCCATATTTACCATTATTTCCTTTTATAAAAGCACGCCCATCTTTAAAAGCAGATGGCTCATTTTTGAAAATAAAATCAATTACAACCTTGCCTGTCTTATCAATATATCCCCATTTTGATTCGCCAAGACTATTTGTGAATTTAACCGCAGCTTTTCCTTCGCTGAAATCTCTTGCATCATCGTATTTAGTTTCAACTACAATCTTCCCTTTTGTATTCATAAAACCACAACCAAAGTCTTTTAAAATTCTTGCAAGTCCTTCAACAAAGTAAGTTTCGTAAGAGTATGCAGTTGGAGCTTGTTCAACAATAATTTTTCCTTTCATATCAATAATACTAACACGAGTTGAATGACTACCATCAGCAGCACCGGGAGTGTAAACCAGAGTAACTGAGTCATAAAAAGGCATTGCTGAATAATATACAAATGGAATAGCAACTTCACCTTTATTGTTGAGGTAACCTCTTGCATCATGTTGGGAACTATATATTACACACATTCCCATTGAATAAAAAGGAACATCAAATCCAGCCATATATTTCAAATCGACGACAAGTTCACACTTTGTGTTGATAAAACCCCACAAATTACCTTTTTGGACGGGCGCAAGTCCATCGCTAAAATTACCAATGTAGTCGAAAGAAATCTTTGTTTGGGAATAAATCATCAAACAAGAAAAAAAGAAAACGAAAACAAGGAGAGAACATCTTTTCATAAGAACCCCCTATTGAAAAATTTAATTTAGTTTTAGTTAATTAAGATTTAATCCCTGAAGGTTTTAAATCCATTGTAAACTACAATTAAATTCTGTAAATAAAACTCCGCAATTAGCAATTAAATCAATTTATTACGAGAAACTTTCAACGAATTTGGAAATAAGTCTTTCATTGTCTTTTAAAGAAAATTGAACATTTATCAAATTAGCTTTAATGTTCAACGCTCAATTCTCAACAATCAATTTTCAATTCAAAGGATGGGCGAGACAATCAGTCACATTCTAAAATCTTCCTTAATTTTTTCTCACTTAAATATTATCTTGTTCATAAATATGGAGAGATTACTATGATTAATAAAATTGAGCACATCGGAATTGCTGTAAAAAATCTTGAACAGGCAATTCAAACATTTGAAAAACTACTTAACACAAATTGTTATAAAATCGAAGAAGTTCAAGACCAGAAGGTTAAAACAGCATTTCTTAAAGTCGGAGAGACAAAAATTGAATTGCTCGAAGCAACTTCATCCGATAGTCCAATTGCAAAATTTATCGATAAACGCGGTGAAGGAATTCATCACATTGCTTTTGAAGTTGAAAATCTTGAGAATAAATTAACTGAATTAAAAGAATTAAATTTTCAATTGATTGATGATAAACCTAAAATTGGTGCTGAGAATTTTTTAATTGCTTTCCTCCATCCAAAATCTGTGAATGGTGTTTTAACTGAATTCTGCCAAATTCAAGAAGAAAACAAAAGTCAGGATTAATTCACTATGAAAAGACTTTTGCTCTCAGTTTTATTTATCTCAAATTTGATTGCGCAAAATATTGATGTTGAGAGTTACTATCTAAAAAATGGAATGAAAGTAATTCTCGCACCCAATAAGGAAGTGCCGAGTATCTGCTTAAGAATTTTTTTCAAGGTTGGCGGGAAGTATGAATCACCTGGCACAACTGGAATTTCCCATCTCTTCGAGCATATGATGTTTAATGGTTCTGCAAAATATAAGCCCGGTATGTTTGATAAAATTCTTGAAGAAAATGGCGGCTATTCTAATGGAAGCACTTGGAATGATTTCACAAATTACTGGGAAGAATTTAATTCCGATAAACTCGAATTAATTTTTGATATGGAATCAGATAGAATGAAAGCATTGAAGTTGGATAATGAAAATCTTGAACAGGAAAGATACATTGTAATGGAAGAAAGAAGATTGAGCGTTGATAATAATCCAAAGCAAAAGATGGAAGAAGAACTTTATGCAAATGCTTTTGTTTCGCATCTATATCGTCAACCTGTAATCGGATGGATGAACGATTTAGAAAAAATAACCCTTGATGATTGCAAGTATTTCTACAAAACTTACTATTCACCAAACAATTCTATCTTAATTCTCACTGGCGATTTTGATAAAGTTCAAGCAAAGAAATTAATAGCAAAGTATTTCGAAAAAATTCCTAAGGCAAAAATTCCATCTTACAAAAAAATTATAGAACCTGAACAAAACAGTGAAAAAGTAATTACACTTTTTCAAGAAGTAGAACTTCCGTCTTTAATGATTGGATATAAATCTTGCTCAATTAACGATAGTGATTTTTATGCAATGGATTTACTGGCAAATATTTTAAGTAAGGGAATGAGTTCGAGGTTTAATAAAATTTTAAGTGAAGAGAAAAAATTAATAACAGAAGCTTATGCCTATCAGGACCAAATGGAAGAGCCAGGACTTTTCAAGATTTATGCACAGGCAAGAGGTGAAAAAGAATTCATAAATCTTTTAAGTGAAATTGAAAAAATCATTGAAGATGTTAAGGCAAAGGGAGTTACTTCAAATGAATTAGAAAAAGCAAAGAACAGTAAGGTGCTTGAATATTTCGATTTATTTAAGACAAATCAATCGCTTTCTTTTGCTCTTGGATACTTTGAAATTATGACTGGAAATTATAACAATCTTTTTGATGTCGTAAATAAATATGCTAAAGTAACTTCAGAGGATATACAAAGAGTAGCTCAAAAGTATTTTAACAACAATTCAAGAACAATTGTAATTTCAAAACCAAAAAGTGAAAAGCAATGAAAAAGACTTTTTTAATTCTGGTTTTATTTTTTTCAACAATTCTTCACGCTCAATCAATTTCTGATTATCAGATTAAATCAATCGATAATGGATTGAAATACATCGTTATTCAAAACAATAAACTCCCACTTGTTCAGGTGAGAGTAATTTTCAATGGCGGTGCAAGTTTAGACCCGCAGAAATCTCAGGGATTAACTTATTTAACCGGGCAATTATTATTAAAAGGAACTACCAAACGAACAGCTCAACAAATTGCTGAAGAATTCGAATTCCTTGGTTCAATAATTGATATCTCAACAAACTATGATTATTCTATTATTTCAACAGAATTTTTGAAATATAATTTTCAGGATGGAATGAAAATTCTTTCAGAGATAATCACTTCTCCAGCCTTTAACTCAAATGAGATTGAGAAAGAAAAAGAAAAGTTAATTTCTGAATTGAAATCATCTCTCGAAAATCCAGCTTATATTGCAAATCAATTTTTCAATAAGAT
>Ga0209809_1000736_pt1 | contig 28761 bp, 38 predicted proteins | sample YNPMSTMetaG_FD_186172 | JGI IMG/M metagenome (GOLD analysis project Ga0209809, IMG submission 186172) | Anoxygenic and chlorotrophic microbial mat microbial communities from Yellowstone National Park, USA - YNP MS-T MetaG (SPAdes) (version 2) ...
CGATGCCGCGTTGCGATCGCAAAAAGGACCCCGGAGTCTTGTTCTGTTATTTGGGTTTGCTATAACGTAATCGTAGCGTAAAGACTTTTTACCGGAAGGGGGGGGGTTGCGATGCAACAGGATTGGCGTCAAGTCGTGGTGCGAATTCTGTACACTGTAGCGACTGTTCTGGCTACGCTTTGGGGCGTGCAGGTGATGGGTATGCGCTTTGGGTGTACTCCACCGCCGCCACCAGCAGTACCACAGCCTGATTGTGACAAGGGCAAGCCAGCGCCAGAGGAACCGAAGCCCGAGGAGAACGCTTGCGAAGCGATTGTGAAGGTAGTGATGGCGGGCGGGTATTGTAGCGGTACCGTGATTGGTCCGCCACCAGCGGATGGCAGGTGGACGATTGTTTCTGCGGCGCATTGTTTTCGGCGCATTGGTGAGCCAGTGGAATTTATCACGCGCCGTGGTATCGCAGGTCGGGCGATTGTGATTGCGATCAATCGGAAGTCGGACTGTGCGATTTTGAAGACTGAGGAATTTCAGCGACTGCCGTTCATCTTGTTGGCCGGTGATATTCCGGCAGTAGGGGAAAAGGTATTTCATTGCGGTTATGGGACGCATTTGCCGGGCAATCGAGAGGATGGTGTCGTGTTGTCGGGTGAGGATTCGAATGGTCAAGTGCGTTATCGCATTTCGGTTTCGCATGGTGACAGTGGTGGCGGGATTGTTTCGACTGTCAGTGGCAGGTTACTGTCACCAGTTTGCTGTACGACTAGGATAGCGGGTTTAGGTGATGTTTGGGGCGCCTCGCCTCGGGTGATTCGCGACATGGTGGCGAAGCCAGCGACATTCGCTTCCGATCTTGAGCCGATCAAGATGCCGATTCGTGAGGAAAAGGATTCGGGTAATTGACAGCGTTTGGTGTTTAGGCTATAATAGCGTTGACACTTACCCTCCTTTGGGGTTGTGGTACCGACGGCCTAGGTAGTGGACTGCCTAGGCCGTGTCTTTTCGAGCGTGGTGTAAGTTGTTTTCCTTTTGGTAGGCACATCGAATACGACTTTCAGTTTGAAGAGTGCTTCGTTGTGGAGCGACTCGGCTGCTCCTTTAGGGCAACGAAGGCACTTCGCAACTTCTGTGAAACTTGCCAGTTCGTCTGGCTTACTGAAGTAGCGATACTTTAGGCATTGATACTGTCGTTTCGTGAGTATCCTTTTTGCGACTTTGAGGACGTGTTCAACCAGGTCTCTTACTGTGATGGAGTAGGTGGGATCGTCATCACGAACGATCTTATCTATGGGGAATTCTGTGACCGTTTCCTCGCGTTGCAAGTAATGACGAAAGCGAATGCATCGAAAAAGCTCGCGTTGGATGAGGACAGCTGCGTAAGCGTGGAAGGGCAAGCGACCGTTGTATGTTTTTGTGGCTTTCCAGAGCGCGATGAGCGCCTCTTGGAGTAAGTCTTGCTCGCCCAATCGGTGAACATACGGTTTATTGACGATAGCGAATTGATGCAGTTTCAAGTACACTAGTGCACGGTATTGTTTGAACACTGCGCTAAAGTCGTTGAGGTCGATGTGAGTGTTCATGGCATATCCTCGGCATAGATGATGCAGTCCAGGGCTGTCTCAAAACAGCCCTGGACTGCATCAGTCAGTCTAGGCATTGCAGGTTTACTCGTCTTGCGATTGCTCGTTAGTCAGCGTGAAGCCACTGCTTTGCAGTGGTATGTCAGAATAGACTTGCAGCAAGTATCTGCTATCGTCTGTGCTGACGTAGCAAGTCTTCACGGTGCCATTGTCTCGGAATTTCGGCTGCTGCGTTTCGTCTTTTTCGATGACAAAGAAGTTTCTGAGCACGCAGAGCACTTGGCTTTCGGTGAGCGTCTGTTTTTTTGTTCTGCGCCTATGTGGTGTCCAGCCATTTTTGGCGAGGATATGGGTGACCGTTGATGGTGTAACATTGAGCAGTTGCGCCAGTGCGACGCGTGTGAGCGGTTTCATGGTGAACGCCTCCGTTAGATAGCAGGTTGTTGGGGAAGCGAGTGTACAAACGACAGTAGGCGTTGGACAGTTTTCCTGATTGCGTCAGCGTGGTAGCTAGTGACGCGTGCGAATGGCTTATCTGGGATTAGGCAAACTGCGCGCAGTGCGTTCTCGAAGACACTGACAGCACATTGTCGCAATGTCACTGCGCTGATAGCCGTGCCAAACTGGAACGCCTTTTTAGGTGCGACTAAGTCTTCTGGGTCGAATTCGTAGGAGTCGAATTCTCGGGGATTATCTGGCTTGGGTGCGTGTTTGTTGACACCGACCAGGACGCAGCCATAGGTTGCGGACGGGAAAAAGCGCCAGGAATAGGTGGAATTGCCAATGTGGTGGAGCGCCATGGCGATTTGCTGGCGTTCCAGCGGCAGGCAGGCAAACACAGGGTGTTGGGGTGTGTACTGGAGCAGCCAGCACAGGGCAGATGATGCCGGTGCGACATATGCTAGTTCAGTGCAGTAGCGTATCCAGTCAGCCGCTGCGACTTTGACGGCCAACGTCATGGCGGGTGACACTTCTGGCGTGGTTTCAGTCATGGCCAGCGGGTCATAATGGCTGCGCAGCACACTGGCCAGGTAGTCTCCAGACTTTTGCCTCGTTTCAGCGTCGAGCAGGTCAGCCAGTTCGGTCCAGAGTAATCTGCGGTAGTGCGACATAGCGATTCCCTCCGTAGTGGGTAGTGTGTACCGATCGCCTTGCGGCGTCACTGCGTTGTGTGGTAGGCAGCGTAGTGGCATTTAGTTTTCGCATTCAGCCATGCGTTCAGCCTCAAGTTTTTCCAGGCGTTCACGTACACGTTCCAGTCTGCGCAGGGTACCGTATGGGATTCTCTCTTCTGAGACTTTCGCCCAGTTTCCAACGCCGAATCCACCTTCGTAAGTGAAGGTGTCGTCATAGACGATGGCGAATCCCCAATTTGGGAAAAGGATTTCGGAGCGAACGAGCAGAAGATACTCCCCGTATTCGTTGCGGACGTATTCAGCTTCCATTTTCAGTCCTCCGTGTCAGGGTTGTGGTTTCGAGGCAATCGTGTTAGCAGTCTTCCGACTTGCAGAGGCGCTCATGCAGTGTCAGCAGTATGGCAGTCGGCGCGTCTGCTAAGTCTTGGGCAGACTGGACCGAGTGTTCAGGTCGGCACACACGCCAAGCGATATAGGGCAGGTGTTGGCGTGTGTGGCCAGTGGGTGTTACTTCATAGATGTGCCAGCCGTCGCTGGTGTAGTACCAGCGGTCGGCGACATGAAAGACTCCAACGTGGAGTACTCGGTGGAGTCTTTTTTCGACCAGTCGCCTGCGCAGGCGGAAAACTTGGTCGAGAATATCTCGGACTAGTTGGGCAGTGTCAGGCATTGTGCTAATTTGCCTTTTTGTGCGTGTGCCGTCGTTCCTTTTGTGGGCCACAGTGCGGGCAATAATAATCTCCCCAAAGCGCCTCCCGGTAGTATGCGTTCCCTACCATTGCGTGCGGCGGGATTGCGTCCCAGACTTTGGTAATTGGGTCGCGCATGAATCGACCCATACAACCGCCGCAGGTCGGGCAAAAACCGAAGTGAACGTCTTCCCAAGCGGATACTTCACCAGCTGGCCGCCGGTCACCGCAAACATCACACTTTTCCCAACGCATAGTCTGTCCCTCCGTTTTGGGTTGTGTGGTACCGATCGCCTTGCGGCATCACTGCATTGGGTGGGGTTGGCAGGGGTGGGCATCCGTGCCCACGTGTGTGCTCTTTGGCCTAATCCTTGAGCAGATGCTCGAATCGCTCCCGCACTTCCTGGGGCACTTGGTCTTCTGGGACTAGCTGCCAGGAATCCCAGCCAAAGCCACCGTCCCAAGTCTGTCCATCGTCATCCATGAGGGCGAATCCCCAACGGTAGCAGTCGTCATGGACTTGCAGCAGCCAGGTCCCATCGCCAGTCAGTACGAACCGTGCGTTCATCGTAAGTCCTCCTTTGTTAGGGTTGTGGATACCGAATCGCCCGAAGGCATCACTGCATGGGGGTGGAAAAGGCCGTCCCTGGCCAGTCAGTCCTGTTTCCTTACTCTTGTTCGACTGCGATTTCCTTACCATCCTCAATGCCCTTCAGGGCATCGAGGACATACCAAGCCAGCCATTCGTCCTGAATCGCCATGATGTCGCAGCGGTACGGCTTCAGGGCATCGACGTCCCACTGGGGCGGGGCGACTTTCCACCGCCGCTCATCCAGCATGTACAACTTTTCGCCAGAGAACAGGAAGTACCGCCCCGCATAGCAGTACAGGCCAACCTTGGCCGCCACCTTTTGCCCGTGCTTCCGGGCCACTTCACCTTGAATCCTGACCAGCCGTTCCAGCGCTCGCTCGTTGGTCCGTTTCATCGTTCATCCCTCCATTGTTAGGTTGTTGGTACCGATCGCCCTGGGGCATCACTGCATTTTTTAGTCTTTTTCCTTTGTCTCTGCCCTTATTCTAGCACTAGGCCGGCTAGGCGTCAAGCGATTTTTGCGAATTTTTTTCGATTTTTTTCTGGCCGGCCTATCTCCTAGTCCTACCAAGACTTATGCCGGCAGGGTGATCTCGCTAGACGCGAACATGTGTCGCAGAGCCAGCCGATTGGCCCATACCAGCACGTCCCAGCCGTCATGCAGGAAAGCCGCGCGCAGCCCGATCTTCTGCCCCGGCAACTTCTGGCCAGGCCGGGCAATCGTTGGCTTCTCTTCAGGGCAGCGAAAGACCAGCAAGTCGCCATGCCGGCTGGTCAGGACTAGGTAGAAGATGCCCTCGCTGTCCATCCGCAGTCCAATCTGACTGCGGAATTTCACCAGTGGCCCGACCAGATAGGACTCCAGAGTGTTGGCGAAAGACTGCTCAAACCGTGTCAACTCGTTGCGCCGTGCCATAGTTTTGTCTCCTTTAGGTTGTGGGTAATGAATCGCCTTTCGGCATCACTGCAAAAGGCCGTCCCTGGCCTGCTTGGTGTAATCAATTACTCGAAGATGTCGTTGTCGTCCTTCCAATCGCGGCTTACTTGCCCCTCATCGATCATCTTGAGCCGGCAGCCATCGACCCAGAAGTCATCGCTTGGCCCTTTCCCTGGAAAGCCGACCTTGGCCCGATCCTTACCGTCTTTGCAGATTCCCCGCCAGTAAACCACGACCGTAATCCACTTGCCAGCCTTCGTTTGATACAGTGCCTTGCCATAGTTTGGTCGTGTGCTCCAGCCAGCCGCCTTGTGATAGCTGTGGCTCATGTGACGGTACCGCATCGCTGTTCCTCCGTTTGTTAGGGTTGTGGGTGTTACTTGCTTCCCTGCCTGACCACTTCCTCATTGCCTTCACTAGTATATTAGCACATGCCGGCAAAATATCAAGCGAATTTTTCGATTTTTTTCGATTTTCTCGAAAACGCCTTGTTTTCTAGGCTTTTCTCGCGATCTTTTTCACGTTTTCTGAATCGATTTTCACTAGTCTAGGCCAGTCGAGTGACTGCCGAAGTGCGAAAAGGATGACCCAGTGGGGGCGCCTTCTTAGAAAGGCGCCCCCACTGGGTCGCTCCACCTTCACGCCACACAGTCAGACTTTGCGATAGTCTGTCACGATCTCGTATGTGCCGTCCTCAAGGGCGACACGGCGATAGTCTCCAAACAAGTATGGTGCTTCGCGCAAGAGCACATCGAGGATGCAATTGGCCAGCTTGCGCATCTCGTAGTCAGCATAGCGACTGCCCCGCTGCTCCAGAAAATGGCGCCATGCTCTGGCGTTAGCCGTGACCACGATCTTAGTTTCTGTTGCGTTAGGCAGTACACTGCGCGCGGCCTGCCTGGCCACCTTCCTTTTCTCGGTCGATGTGGCATCACGTGCAAGCCAGCGTTGCAAAAAGGAACGCTGTGCCAGCTTTTTCTCGAGCAACTCCGAAAGGATGATATACGCTTCGCGTGCCTTTTGTGTGGCTTCGAGCCAAACAGCATGCAATTCGGGATCAGATGCGATGATGTCCGGCTCGACGAATTCGGCGTCCGACTCATCGACGTATCGCTGGCTCAACTGCGAGAATGCGAAGCCCGCGCGGTGCCTAACCAGCTCGTGTGTGAGACTGCGGCTGACACCTGTGATGAGAAGCGACCAGACCGCATGCTCCAGCACCGACCCGTGGCCACTTTCTTTGATGTGCTGAAGATACGCCGTCGTTCCCCCAGGCCTGGGCTTAGCAAACGACATGTAGCAGACTCGACCGGCCATTTCGCAGAGAATTTCTGCTGCGCTACTGGCATCGCTTTTCCAGTCGATGCCAACGCCGCTGAGGAATCGCTCGACCTCCTTTTCATCGATGTTTGGTCGAGCCAAGACGTACACTTTCATACCCTATCCTCTACAACCTGAAAAAAAACGCGCTGGTCGGCCCTCTCCCAACCGACCAGCGCTCAACTGGGCCTGGCGCGCAGCGCGGACACCTCTCGCTACGGCCAAACGAATTATATCCGACCAATGTCAGCACCGCTAGTGGACTGTCAGGCATAACTTTTCCCTGGGCCCAGGCCAATTAGGTGGCAGCGATGTGTCACTCAACACGCTAACGCTTGCAGTGACTCGTGACAAGATAAAGCAGCACTAAGACGATCGCTGACACAATGCAGCCATCACGAACGCCAACAAAGTACGCCGCGGACACTGCAGTGTCACCAGCCTTTTCGACTGCTTTTGCGATCTTTGCTGACGACTCGCGCACAGCAGTCGCGGCAGATCGAATTTCGCGAATCGTGTCACCGACGGCAACTTCGTTCACGACTTACTTCCCTCCAGTTTCAGGGCGATCTTCGGCCACTATGTCGAGAATGCCGATGACATCGCCAGCGCGGGTCAAGATAGGCAATTCCGGGCCACTGTAGCTGAGCAGCATCGTGGTATCTTCCGACCTAGCCGGCGCTAAAAACGACTTAAGCACAGCCAGGTCGATACCGATCTTGCAAGCAGGCTTCACCGGTATCAGGCTTTCGATTGGCAGCATGATATCGTTCTGGTATCGTGTTTTGCTGAGCACTTTTTCGACATGCAGCTCGTAGTCGCGATAGTCACCTTGCGATTGGAGCGATAAATAGCGTTCCTCAATGCTGACATCGGGTCGCCACGGGATCAAGTATAGCGACACGATAATTCGATCCTCGAAGCCACAATCTTTTTCGTAGTGCAACGCAATACTGACAACACCATCGTGGTCTTCAGTTGAGACTTCCATGCGTTCAATGAATCGAACGCCGACGGATCGCAATGCGGAAACTACTTTTCGCATCGCGCCCGCCGAAAGTGCGATACACTCCTGTGGCTCGAAGTCGAGACCACTGTCTGCCAGGCCGACTGCTGCGCTACGGTTCGCTGCGAATATCGATTTGCCGATCCAGAAGATGCCGCCATCATGAAGCCAGTTCGCTGCTTTGCAGACGACACTCAAGCATCGCTCCAGCGCGGCTAGTTGGCTCGAGTCGAGACAACACCACGTCATAGCACTACCCTCCGAATTGCGAAGTTAGGTACCGTTTACTGAGACTAAATGCCAAGCTAGTGGCTTCGCTTTTATCTTAGCGCGCTTTACATAGCTAGCAATCGCGTAGTATCATTTGCGATACGCATTGTACCCTGTGGGGGCGGCTTTTTTTAGGAAGCCGCCCCCACAGGGTACACTTCAACTCGACTTCGTGCAATCGCAATTCGATGTGCTTTTAGCTCGAATTTCGCTTCGTATTTACGCTTTGCATTGCGATGGTATATATATTGCGATAGCTATATATATACAATACGCTCCCATATACTCGCCCATATACACTATATATACGCGCTTATATGTGCTTATATACGCGTATATACAAGCGAGTATTACGAAAGCGACTATATCGTGTGCTAGCTAGTATAGCGCTTATTCGCGTAGTTTCAAGCGATAATCTTAGAGCAAAAGCCGTGCCAATCACGGCCATGTTTTTCGGGCCGGCTTTCCTGGCCAGTTTTCCGGTCCTGACTGCCCACCTGCCCGCCGATGGCCCCGCAAATCGAAATAATTCGCTTATACGCGCCTTTCTCTGCCCGGGATGGGTAAAACCATTGGCCAACCCCGAAAATGGCTCTAATGCGATTTTATCGCGTTTTTGGCCCATCCTGGCCTAGCGGCCACTTTCACACTGAATTCAACTGGCCGGTCTAGACTGGTCTTGGCCCGACTTGTTTCACTTGACAATCCTATCGCTAGGTGTACACGCTCTCACCTACGGGTCACCACGAATCTTTTTAAGGGAATTATTTCCAGGAAAAAAACGTCTGGCGAGTTTTTTCCATTCTCGTAAACTCTTGTGTTTTCACGGCTTAGATAGTTTTTTCCACGCCGACATTTTTTTCCCTCAAGGGAGGTTTTTTTCCATACAATCCGCGGAAAAAACGTTTTTTCCCTGTCATGAAGCAAATAACTAGACGTGCAAACTGATTTTATAATTACTACTCTGCTGCCAGCTTTTTCAGCACATAAGTCGTCTTAGGTCGGCCAGTCAGTGGCTGCGTAGTCCTGACCACCAACTCGCCCGACTCGACAAGCGCACGCAACACCTCGTCACGCTCTGACGGCTTCAAATGTTGAAACTTCCGACACACTTGCGTCTTTGTGGCCACGCCCTTCTCACGAAACCACCTTAGTATTTCCTTATATCTCTGCTCAAAGCGACTTTTATGTAGATGTTCATATACAGCTACATGCATACGCTTGCTCAAGTAAGTCGCCAACTCGATCGCCCAAGCCATCGACTTGCCATCGACTTCCTCGGTCTGCCAGTTCGCAAACGCAGCAATCAAAGCCAACTTCCTGGCCGTCTCCTGAGCACGTACCCACACCGACCTATACGGCTCCTCATAGCGATCCAAACGCTCCTCACAGTACTGCGCAAAACGAACATACTGATCCGTTGCATCCGCCGAGTAGCGATACACCACTTTCCCCGACCTGCCAGTCCAAAACGCAATCCCATCGCATATCGACTTGGGCACACCAACACTTTCTGGCTGCCTATGCCGTGGTAACCTCTTCGCCGCCTCGAACACCAGCAGGCGCGAACAGAAGCCGTTCACCAGCGAGTCTGCCGAAAGCGCTTCGTAAAACTCATCCGGTACAGCCGTTCCCCATAACACAACATGCGGCTCGACTACGATCTTCGTTTTCGACCTGTCGGCATAGGCTGTCCCAGTGAACACGCCCGTCGCCGCTGAGTACAAGCGAAGTAACAACGTCACCAGGTTGTAATAGTGCGGATTCGCCGTGGCCTCGCGCGCCAGTTTCAACTTCCGGCCAATCTCGTCCAACTGAATCAGCACACACGGCTTCTCCTCGATATAGCGGGCCAACCCTGCATGACTGGCCACGTCTTCAGGACCGATCAACTCCAGCGTATTCGTTGCCACTGCAATGTCACGAATCGCCTGACGGGTGCGTTCCTTACCACAGCCAGTCGGCCCAATGCCCACGCAGTACAGATTCGTCTTGGTCGAAAACTCGTCTGTCACCTTGTGGCCTGACAACGCGCTAACAAACGATATAGCACTACCCAACGCCAGCGCCGGCTGGCTCCGATAGGACGTTCTCACAATGTACTCAGCTGTCTCTGCGATCAGCCCAGGCCCAGACGATACCAACTCCTCCGGCATATCGCCCGGGTCATCAAATTCCTCTGCCTCTGCCTCTGACAACTCGCTGTCATCGTCATCGCCAGCAACTTCACTCCAAGCACACTCGACAAAGTTTTTCTCAACCTGATCCGGCTGATAGCGACACGCCGACTCAGCAATCCTGGCAACTTCCTTTTCCTCAAGCGGCGGTAAGCAGCGATTGATGTTGATCCGCTCGAGCGCCGCGTATATCTCATCACGTTCCAGTCCAAAGCGCCTCAACCGGCAAGCGATGCGAAAGAGCACATTGTTTCGCCGTCCGTGCTCGATCGACGGTGACAACACAACTTCACCACCGGCCTGATACGTCTCCAACTGATCCAGTGTCGTCCTCAGCCATTCCGGTGGTGTCGGTAAATACTCACGACTGCAATGTAGGTCCCGATCATCCAGCCAGCGATACTCACGTTCCAACATGCGACTCGGAGGCACCACAACATAGCCGCCATCAGTCCTGACATCGACATGCCTGGCGATTTTGCCAACTGAGCAGCGCCATTTCGATCCCTGTGGGACACGGAAAAAGTAATGCCTGCCTCCCGACGGTGTCATCGAGATAGCACCAGCAAACGTCACCAATTCAGCCGCCTGCTCAGCTTCCTGCGGCCAAAACGGCAACGCCTCTGCATCGACATCAACGACCAGCAAGCCATTGCAAGCCAGGCCAACGTTGGCCAACGGATAGCGTTGCCACCAACTCCTTACTTTCTCCACATCGCTTGTCGCATCTTTGGCACCATGCTCAGTCAGCGGTCTTTTTTCGTTTGGTGCGACTGGGAATACTTCGTATCCTAACTCGGCGTAGCGTATCGCTGCATGGAGTAATTTTTCGTAGTCGAACACGACACTTGCCCTCCCTCACGACTTCCTTGCGTTCCACAAAAATAGACGCCACTTGGGCGTCATCATCAAAAGCACCAGCGTGCTCCAGAGCATCGAGCACGCTTTTGAGGATGTTATCTAGGTCGCGCCGGCGCCTGTCCGGCGGATACACCTCAATCTCCAGCGCAACCGGACCAGATAACTTTTCGCAACCGAAAAGAGCAGCAGCTACTGCCTTGCGATAACTATGCCCCGCCGGCGAAATGTAGAACCGGCCACGAGCATAGCGCCAGTAGTGGTTGACTGACGGCGGGTATGGCAACTCGACTTCAAGCGTTGCGTCGCCATGCATTCTCAGGATTGCTCTTAGGCTGTTGCAGCGGCGGTTGTGTCATTGTTACGCCTGGGCCCAGGTATTCCAAATACTCGACTGGCCTGGCCACTTTTCTGCCCTGCGATGTCACCTCATGGCGCACCAGTATGCGGATCATCCTGCCGTGCAACTCTTGTGTATCCTGGATTCGTATCTTGCCCGCTGCGCGACAAATCGCTGCCAACTCAGCGCGCGCCATTTCGACTGCCATGGGATTGTCATGATAGAGATTGAGCCTTACAGACACAGCACGCCCAAAGTATTGCGCTGGCTGCTGAACGACAAACTCGATCCACAGGTGTTGGCCATTATTCCTACGGTTCGGGACCAGCGCCGTGTTGGCGATCGACACCACATACTCGCCTTCCGGCAACACTCCTGGTAGTGACACCCCCGACGCATCAAAGTCGCCGATCTGGACCATCGCACTAACCCTCCTTTACGACAGCGCGAGCAAACGCATTCCAATCCAGCGGCAGCTCGCCTGTCAGGCCGTACCGGTTCTTAGCCACGCATGTCGGACCACCCGACACACGCATCACCCTGTCAGCGTTTGGCCCTGCCAGGGGGATATTCCTCGACTTGCCAAACGTGCCCTGCTCGACACGAAGCGCAAAGCGCCAGTGTGCAAAAAAGACAGCGTCGCACCATTCTGTCACCAGCGCCGCGCTCGAGCGATGCAGCCGTGGCATATATCTGTCATAAGCCAGCGTCTCCGGGTCTTCAAAGCGCTCAATCTTCGCATGCGCAATCAAGAGCACGATCATCGAGCGATCATCACGTAGCTTCTGCAGAAACGAAAGTACTTTGCGCCACTGTGCTAACGCAGCCAGATAGCCTCTGCCGTAGCCTCCGTCCACACGCTCAATCGTATCGACGTTATTCTGCGCACAGACGTGATCGTGAATCAGGCGCTCCAGCCAGTCCAGACTGTCGATGACCACAGTCTCGTAGTCATGCGCGCCATCGATGAGCCAGGTTAGATGACCCAGCACTGACTCAAAGTCTTCGCACAGTGGGAAGCGGTCAACCTCCAGCTCGCCCAGTCCATCCTCAGTCGGGATGAAGATCGGTTTGGGTGCACCAGCAGCAAACGTAGTTTTGCCGATGCCCTCGGTACCATAGAGAAGTATGCGCGGCGGTTTCGACTCTTTGCCTCGAACAATGCGACTATTCATGCCTTACCCTCCTGTAAGGAAAATCGTGGCAAGAGAAAAATATACCAACGTGCCGGTCCAGTCAAGCGCTACGGAATTTGACGAGTATCGACTTGTGTGCGTAGTGGAATTTTTGCCATGGTGAAAATGCTTTTAGTGGCTCGCGTTCTGGACTAAGCGCCCTGTAGCCGCCATGCCACGTGTCATCTGTGAATTGGTGGCTGTCGTTGGTCACGATCAGCACCTGCCAGTCCTCACGTTTCAAGTATGCGTCCAGGAAGCGAACAATGTCCACGTTAGGCCAGTGGTGGAGAACATCCTTACAGAGCACGACATCGGCTTGCGGCAACTTTTCAACTTCACGCATATCCGCCTGGCGAAACTCACATGCGTAACTGTTACGGCCCGACCACAGTGGCAGCAAGTCTATGCCGATGACACTGGCCTGGCATCTGCGTGCAATTTCCTCAGTAATCCAGCCCGGGCCACAACCTAGGTCAAGTACCGTTTTCGCTCGTGATGCTCGAATGACCAATGTCACTAGGTTGACATACTCCAGCGTGCGTCCCTGTGGGAAAAAGTCTTCGCACTTCGCATGATCCCACACATTCGCCTCATAAACTTTCCTATAAGTCTCCACAATGTCACTATTGTCTAATGCCTTATAAAGCGTTTGAAACTTAGTGTACACAGTGTTTTCCTCCGGCAGTCGTGGGCAGTACCCAAAGACATCGCGGCGATTGCGAATATCTTTGGTCAGGAATGGCTTCGCTGCAACACGATGCACAAATACCGGCTTACCCTGAAACTCACATACGATCGCCGGCGGTGCCCACCTTACATTTTCAATCGTTCGATGCTCGACCTGCGTGACACCTAACGCCAAGCGAATCGCATCCTGATCACCAAAGAAGTAGCGAAAGTAAAAATCACTGTGCTGGCACAGCCAGTCCGCAATCAAGATCGCCTGCCAGGCCCTCTGCCGGTCAATCAGCAACTGTCCACCCTGTACCTGCGGCACATGGCGAAATTCGTCAACTAACTTCGACCACTTGAGATTGAGCGCCATGTGGGGGAAGTCAACCCAGTAGCAGATCGGATATTTGCGTGCATACTCGACAAGCCTGTTGATCGCTGACACTGGATAGGCATCTGCGTCCAGGAAAAGTATCCTGCGATAGCGGCAATTCCTGATCGCATGCACCTTGGCGCCATAGCCATCGACAATGCGTGGCCTGCTCTTCTGCATGACTTCGCGCGCATTTACGATGCGAATGTTCAGGCCCTCGACCAGTCGCGGCTCCACTGGCTCGCTGTCAAAATGATGTCCATGCCACACTTCAATCACGCCGTCGTAGCCATAGTGCCGAAGCATGTGACAGCACAGCGCTGATCCGAGCCAGTATTTACCACCTCCGGTAATGATGACAGCGAATTCACCCTCTTCATCGTCGATCGGATAGTCCTCTTGCGCGGTCAAGTCAATAACACGCTCGAGTGCATCGTGATGCGCTTTGACAACGTTAGGACATGCGTGCCAATTCGGGGCACGTTTAGGATTGACCGGTTCTGGAAGTGGATCATCGAACATGCCTTACATCTCAAGCGGGCCTAATTACGAACGAACCTGATGCGCAACGATTAGGTTTGATTGAAATGTAATACGTCGGATTACCTGGACAATTAGTAGTTGATATATCCAAATCGTAAGGATATTGTAGAGTACAGTTGTTGTTTCCACAAGACAGGTTTATATGGGTTTCTGGAATACCTTGTCCTCTTTCGCACCAGAAATTGACGACTACAAGGAAAGGTGGTGGCATACATGCAGGATCGAATATCGCTATTCCTGCATTTAGAGTGATGCCAGAGAAAGTCACTGGACCGTAAGTACCACTGCGTGTTACACCAGAAAAAGTGATATTGTAATCTACATAGTATTGCCTATTTTGGTCTTGCGGACAACACAAGTCGTTGTTACCGTCACCTCCTCCACCACCGCCACTATTGCCACTGCCGCTATCGCTAGACGGTGACGATCCGTAGTAGCCACAGTCGGGTACACGCACGTAGTCGCCATCATCCGTGTAGTAGTAAATGTCCACGATGCGGCCCGTCTCATCGCGCACTACGCACAGGCGAGACAAGCAGTTGGTACAGGGGACACCACCACCGCCGCCTCCTGGAGCGCTTCCACCTGAATCAGGATAACTCGACGGCGGGAAACTATCCCACGATACCGAATCCGATGTCGATTCAGAAACCGAAACAAAACTCGGTAAGTCGGAATCCTGCTGCTGGTCCGGCACACAGCAATACGCTGCGTATATCGGCTTGCCATCGCTGGCCAGGCCCAGAAAATGACCAATGTATCTGCCAGGTTGTAGCGCCATGTCAACCGTTCAAGTCTAAGACATAACACTCAAACGCATTCATCCACACGCCATTGACGAACCGCTGCACATATCCGTTTTGAAGACCGCTGGAACCGCCACCTGACTGGCCACCGCTTGTCACCAGTACAATCTCCTGCCTGTCACGTGCATCCAACTGCACCAGCGCTAAATGCCAAAGTCCTGAATGTGGCCTCGACGCAATCACACGAGCCGGCCCATTCGGTACGGACAGAAGACCACCGGTTTCGTTGTCGATCACGTCTGCGTATTCGTACAGTTCCATATCGTCAGCCGGTCGCCTCACAAATGTGAACGCTAGTCCAGATACAGCGACTCGAAACGCTTCGTTCAAGTCGTTCGACGGATCGACTGCGATGCCAAACGGTTGACCACGCGCAGGTGAGGACGCAAGAAAAATCGGCTTCCTCTGCGCCTCTGCGATCCATTCCTCAACCGGCCCCCTCCAACCTTGTGGCGCTGTCAAGCCAATCACGGCACCGATATTTGTGGCCATTCCTGTCGCATACACAGTCAAAGCAGGCAGCGGTTCCTCAAACGTCAACCCCCTCGCACCATGCTCAACACGATGCAGCATGCGTGCAAACTTCGCCGCGTCGATCATCATGTTGATCCGATTCGCTGACAACACGCGGCCAACCGGATCACCAGGGAAAAGCTTGCGATAGTCGTCACTCATGGTCAGTTTCCTATTCCGAGTAAGTTGAAGTCACCATCAGGGATCACTTCCTCAGTGTAAGCGACCGCCGGCACATGCATCACCGTGTTACCCTCTACAATTCTCTTGTATCGCACCCACAAATAGTCCCAACCCCTTTTCAGCGGAATCACGATCTCATCCGACACCTTTACGTTCAGCTCATTCGGGATCACACTAAACTTGTGCGTGATCGACCAGCGATCACTCACTGAGTACGATCCGTTCATGCCTAGATAGAGCACTTCGCCAGGATTGGCCCCATAGAAGCGATCTTTGTTTTTGCGCCCGACCAGGCGCCACACTGTCATCAGATAGTCCCACGAAAGTGCATTGGCCTGATACGTCACTGACCACTCGAAGCGCGGCACATAGACATCACAACCCTCGACACTGTTTTCAGTCACACCGATCGCTCTGCGATAGCTGGGCCCAGGCGTTGGCATCTGCCACACGCCATTAGCTGTCCCCACTGGTGCCGGCATAGCATCCAGTGTCAGGGTGTTGTTGTTCACATCAACAGCCGTGATCATGTAGCCACCATAGCGCCACTGGCGCGGGCCACCGACCACAAAGATCGTGGCACCGACCATTCCTGGACCAACAATCGCATCCGGCACTACCGTGTTCTGTCCCACGACACGCAAGTTTACCCCAAACAGTACTCCACCAGGCGCCACATTCCCAGTCGTGCGAATCGACTGTGTGATCTTGACTGTATCACCGACCAGATCAACCGAAAACGATGGCCCAACTAGCTGGCCCACACCACCACCACCTCTCGGTGGACTAGGCTGCTCACCCACTGGCGTGTCTGTCCCCGATCGACTCGTCGGCTTATACGTGACCGTAACATTCCAGACACCGTCGGTCTTCTCAAACGGCTCGACATTGACTTCCGAGCGAATCAGCCCCTGATACACCGGCGGCGTCTGAGCATAGGTTGCCGATAGTATCTCGCCCTCATCCATCGATCCTAGGGCAAGAAAGCGAAACGTAATTTTTGCATCCTCTGTGCTTACCGAGACCTGCCTGGAATCCGCCATTTCGACTAGTGTCACCGGCATATCAATCCACCCTCATCCCATTTTCCACTTGCTGCTTGACACGCCGCACTTCATCGAGGATATTCCTAAGCAGGCTATTTGTCTCCTCGCGCTTCGTGTCATAGTACAACTGCGCCATCGCACGCGTGGCCACAAACAAACCGCGCGCGCTAGTCAGATACTGTTTCAGCTCCTCTGGTTTCATCTGACTGCTGGCTTGTGGTGGCACTACCGGCGGTGGTGGTGCACCTCTATGCTTCTGATTCGCTTTCTCAATCGACTGGCGTAGCCGCTCCTGCGACTCAATCAGCTTCTGATTCGCTTCCGACAAATCGACCTTGAGAGCATCTTTTATCTCCTCGTGGAATAGCTCGAGTCCTAACTGGCCACCCAGGCCGATCAGTCCACCAGCCAATGCGCCCCATGGCCCCGCAATCATGCCACCGGCCACTGCACCAATCAGTGGCAATATCCAGGGATTACGCCTAAGCGAATTCACGATCCAGTCCACAAACTCGTTCCACTTCTCGCGCAGGCCCACAATGATGCCACGCCACAGGCGATCCACCGCGTTACCCAGTATCTCAAATGCGCTTTCCAAGTCACCCGACTTGACCGACAAGACAATGGCGTCCCAGGCGTCCATGAATTCACTTTTGATCTGCTGGAACGACTGCGTCAGGTCCTCCGACATCTTGCGACCTGTCTCTGTCTGCGTCGCCCAGATGGCAATGAGTCCACCAGTGGCCGCTACCAGTAGCCCGATCGGAGACAGTAACGCTGTAATCGCGGTCGTCAGTAGCGCCAGCACACCTAAGACTGCTTTGATTGCGACCACAACGCCAAAGATCGTAACACCAACTGTAGCGACTACTGCTGAGAAAGCGATCAGTCCAGCGGCGACACCAGCAATCGTCACGACTAACTCTTGATTGCGTTCAATGAATGCACGCAAATTCGCAATCACTGGCACTACGCTGTCAGCGACCATCTGGAAAACCGGTGCCACTGTCTCGCCGATGACATCGACAACTGAACGAATCGACTCTCGTATCTGCGTCCAGGCCTGCGTAGTTTTTGCTGCCAGCTTGGCCTGCTCTTCAGTCCAGGTGACACCTAGTGCTATCCCTTGCTTGCGCAGCGCCTCGATGCCACGTTCACCACTATTCAGATAGGTGGCCAGGACAGGACCAGCGGTTCTACCGAATATCTCAATCGCAGCTTCCGTGCGCTTGGTCGAGTCTTCAATCGATGCCAAGTATCTGAGAACAGCCTCGAATTGCTGCGTCATGTCGGCCATGAGCACATTCTCGCCGACATTTTTCTGCGAGAGCGCCTCTCGCATGTTCTTCGCAGCGTCTTCGACAACGCTCAGCTCGAAGCCAGCCACCTTTCCAGCATAGGCTAGCTCGCTCAGTAGCTTTGCCGACAGGCCCGTGCGTTCTGACATCTTTTGCAACTCGTTGCCCGTCGATGCAAACGATGACAACGCTTTGCCAAACGCTCCCCCCAGGCCCAGGCCAATAGCACCAACTTGTGCGCTCATGCGAAGCAGCGACTGCGAAAAGTTGGCCAGCTTCTGCGATACAGCCTGCAGCGCCTGCGTGAATTTGTTATCACGCAGCGCCAACTCGACAAACGCCCTGCCAGCCCTAATCTCCCCTGCGCTCGCCATGACCACCTCGTGTCAATAGCTCGTAAAACTCGCGCACTGTAATCTTCTCAGACTCGACCCTAGCTTGTACTAGAGGATGAAAATGGTCCGGCGTGAATTCGGGAGTGTTGCGTCTATCTCGGTGACAATTTGCGATGAGCGACATGAGCGCCGAGAACATATTCCAGTCCGAGATCAGGCGGGCTTGCACCATCATGAACAACTGGCGCAGTGTAAAACTCCACGGCTCGACGCCCAAAATGCCCGCGTAAACAAAGATCAACCGTTCGTAGTCGGCAGCGGCTCGTTCTGAAACTTCTCCTCGATCGTCTGAAACGCCTTTTCCAGTTCGTTTCGGCTGCGCTCCCAGCCAGCGCGCAACGCTTTCCGCATCTTCTCGAACGGGAAAAAATCGATACACTCCTGGAAGACAGCCTCGATCAGTGTCTCTAGGCTGTCACCACGAAAATAAGTCGAAAACTCCTCGAATTCAGGCCGTTTTTCCACCGGTTCCAACATCTCCCAAGCGACTTTGAGCGCGACTGAGAAGTCTTCTAGCAGCGTTGTGAACAGTTTGTCCACGTTTTTGAACGAAAGCAGATCAACTCCGCACGTTGTGCGGATTGCCAGCGCCCGTTTGCAGTCCAGTTTGATCGTCCAAGCACGCCCAACCGAGTCTGTAATCGTGCGCATAGCCCTCCCTCAGTCGTTAGTCAGGTAATCCCACCCACTGTGGCACCGTGGGTGATGGTGCAGGTTTGATTGTCAACGTCGCAGTGACAACTTCCTCAAGCGGTTCTTGTCTCCTGACCGAAGTCACCACTGCTAGGAATTCGACACCAGCACCGTTGGTAGCGTCTAGCACACGCACACGAACCGGAGTGCGATCCCTATGTGCCTTGACCAGCTTCATCAACTGCGCCGATTCAGTATCCCAAATCGTTTCCACCTCGACTGTAAGCGATCGGAGTGTCTGAATCATCACTCGCCAGCCTTGATTACCACGCGCTGTCGCATCCGCTTCTGCGTCTTCAGTCGCTAGATTGACATCGCGGACCGTCGTGACTTCCTGGAAGTCGTTATTTGCCATTTCGACAAACAGTTTTGCGTCCATTCCGCGGCGTGTAGGCATGATGTCACCCCCCTGTCACAAAGTCTTTTAGGAAGTCGCTCAGTCTGGCCAGGCCCTGACGGTGAGCAGGTCGCATATAGGGCCGAGCCTCATAAACCTTTTTCCCAATGGTCCCACTGTATTCGAGCAGCGATGGCACAACTGATCCAGCTTTGATCAGGATTGGCCCGATCACAACGCTTTGCTTGGCCGCATCATAGGTGAAGTAAATATGCTGCTTGAGCAAGCCCACGTGTACATGCGGCGGCATGCCTGGCGGTGCTACTCCTTTTCGCCTCTTCATGCTGTTCTGGGCGATCTTGCGCACATACGCCCCATAGCGTAACAGCGCTTTGCGACGCCCACGCTCCATCGCGCGCATCACCCTGGAGCGATCAAAAAAACTATCCTTAGCTAGCGAAAATGACGCTGACAGCATGACCACTACACCAAGTAAACATACTCACAGCTAGTCGTGCTCACAAAAAGCCTATGCGTGTCCAGATACTCGTGGAAGTAAAGCGGCGATGCAGCGACGTTCAGGCCATGGTAGCCATTTGGCAATCGCATTCTCTCCAACTCGCGTATCAGCGCCTCAACATAGTCGATCATGATCCCAACTTGCACATCGTCATTCAGCTTTTTCCTGATCACGACCTCAAGCGTGATGTACAGCGAGTAACGATCCCTCGATTCATTTTGATCTCGAACCTCGCGCGGCACCACTGAGACAAGCAGTCGATTGTCGGTCACATCGATGGTCGGGTGATATTCCAAACTCACCTCAGCGCTCAGCGGCAGACTGGCACCAGCCAGTTCATTCGTCACGTGTCGAGCCAAGTCTATGATTGCGCCCATCGTGTTTGCCTAGCTTCCGATCATGCGAGTGCGAACTACCAAAAACTTGTGTTCGTAGTCCGCCCACGACCAGTCCGGCTCGCCATCACCTGAGAGCAACTCGTGAATGACATTGACGCCGCGCACATTTTCAATGATGCGGTCGCCTCGCTGCGGTATTACAGGCAAGTCTTCCGCCCACACCAGCCACTGGCGATTGGTCGATTGCGCATAGAGCACAACACCAGTCGCATAGGAATTGCGCCAATTCCCATCGACTGGCACCGCCCTGACTTCCCAGGCGTTGCCATTGCGTACCCACACAACCCTGCGCGTAACTTTATCGCGCAGGGTTGTGTGGAACCATGCGATCGCTTCATGATACGATGGCATGTCAACCGATCTTCACTCGAACCCGTGCATCCGTTGCAGCCGCATCACGGTAACACAGGCCAATGCGAAAACGATTGGCCCCAGCAGTCTTGACTGCGACTTTGTTAGTCTTGTCCCAATAAACTTCGTCACCGACTACAAAGCTATCACTTCCTTTGGCCAGGTCGAAAACGCCTACTGTTGCCAGCGATCCCAACTCGCCAGCCAGGATAGGACTGCGTGTGACCCCATACACACGATCACCAGCAAACGATACGACCTCGCCAGCCGGTACATCACTGCTGGGAATGTAAGGAATCGAGTCCCCAACACCAACGTAAACTGCCCTCATGTTATCACCTCCCTAGCATTACGCTGTCGCCTTGATGGCGCCACGTGGATCAATGCGCGCGACACCAAAGTCCCAATACGCCCGCATCGACAGTCCCAGTGTGCGAAATTCTGTGTCTGCAGTCTCAATAGTCGGTGCGCGCCGGCCCTCCAGGAATGCAACCTGAAACGCTGGCACTAGCGAAGGGTTGGCGATCATATACCAGGTTGTCGGCGACTGGCCAGCACCTGAGCCACTGGACAGGAACGGAGACGAAACCGGCTTATAACGGTTCACATACGGGTTGTTGACCGGTCTTGGCCTGTTCACCTCAGTCGTTTCGTTCAGTGTCATCGATGTGTAAATTTGCAGCGCCAGCGGCTCCAACTCGGGCGGCACCAGAATGTACTGGCCCTCGATAGCCAGCGGGTCACCATTGGCATCCAGCATCTTGGAAAGTGCTGCGCGCGCGCGGCCAATGGATTCGATACCCAGTGGTGCCGATGTCAACCGGTTGCCATTCGCTGCGCTGTAGAAGTTGTCGGTCGCTTCCATCACGACATTGTAAAGCGCACGCTCCAGAGCAATACGTGCGCGTCGGCCCAACTGAGCGATCAGCGACTTGAACGCGCCCAGGTCATCGTTGACAATCTGTTGGCGCGTAATCGTCAACATCATGCCATAGGTGTCCAGTTTGTTCGTGTAGGCCGACTCGACCAGTTGCCCATGCGGCAACTCACCATCATGCGGCACACGAACAAACGATCCCGTAGCGTCCAAGCGATAGATGTTGTGAACGTGGAAGTTGGAAAAGTCCTCAATCGCAGCGATCTGGTCATAGGTGACCGGCTGCTGAGTAAACGCGTCCAGCAGTATCTTGTTGGCAACATTACCCAAGATGCCAGGCAAGTTGACCGTGGAAAAGCCAGCCGCCTGCAGGTTGGGTGAGCGCTGCATCTGCACGATCGTGTCGTACAATTCGTTGGGGTTGTAAGGCACACGCACCCCCGAGGCCTCCAGCGCCAGGGAGAGCATGCCGAGTAGTCCGCGGCGTCTCAGTGGCCAGGCCTGCTCAACCACCTTTTCACCGTAGTCACGATCCTTAGCGAGTCGCTCATCAGGAATGCCACAGGACAGGCAGAGCGCCGCCTCGATCACAGCTGGCGTGTAAGTCTTCTGACGCTGGCCAACCTCTTTGACGCGCGGTCGTGTCGCTCGCAGAATCTCCAGCTCGGTCCGCTGCACATCCCAGCCTTCCTCTTCAGCTTGTGCAGCGATGCGCTCCAACAGCTCGATGTCCACATGACGGCTCGACGCTGCCTCTTCGATGAGAGCACGAATCGCGGCTAAGCGCCGCCGTTCTGCTTTCGCTCGGGCGATAATTGCCTTTGCTGACGTGTCACTTTTGCTGGTCGATTGTTCGTTCGTTGTCATCGTGATACTCCTATTCGCAGCCACGGAAACTGTGGTGTTTCGGTCCGCACCCAAGTCCACAAAACTGATCTCGTCTAGGATCGACCGCGAAATTACGATGAGCGGCCCCGTAAACTTCGATCCATTGACTTCGACATCCTCGTCTTCGTCGATCTCTTCATAATCCTCAACCGACAGGCCAACGGATGCCTGCCAAGGGAATCCTTTTTTCGCCGACTCGATCACCTCCATCGCAGCAGCGGTCGAGCGCGAAATCACACCTTCAGCAACTAGCGCCGACTCCACAACTGCGATCTTCGTGGTGTGCCCAATGCCACTATTCGGGTCGTGATTGAACCGGACTGGAATTTTTTGGCTCGGAATCTCCAGTCCGGCTAGGTCCACGACTACAGGGTGTTGCCAGCCCGAGACTCGAATTTTGCCTCCCGTGTAGGCAAGCACGCGGAATCTCGGCATACTGCCTGTGGCTTGCCTTGGCTCCTTTTGGCCCTGGGCCTGGGCCTGGGCATCTTTTTCTTCGTCATCATCTTCTTCGTCACTGCTTTCGTCTTCGTCGTCGGTTTCTTCTTCGTCATCGTCTTCTTCGTCGTTTTGGCCATCGACAGTCTCCTTTTCTTCGTCTTCGTCTTCGTCTTCAGGCAAAGCAAAGCGAATGCGCAATTCCTCAGATGTCAGCCGGCATCTTTTCATCTTCTACGCCCTCCCTTTCGTCTTCAGGAATGGAAGTCTGTTTCGATGGATTCTCCGTTGTCAGCGGCAGGCCCAACTCGCGCATCAACTCGACTTCACGTGCACGCTGACGCAAAACTTCCTCCCAGTCCAGGCCCTGCGTCGCACACTCATGCGCCAGCGTAGTTACTCCCGTGCGCAGCCGAGTATCAACTGCATTGGCTTCTTTGAGCGGGTCGATCGCTGGCATGCCATCCCAAAACCACGCCGTCTCAATCTCGCTCTCAAGTGACAGCGGTAAGGAATTGGCCAGCAGATACTCGCGCAGCCACGTGTAGAAGATGCGATCCAGGACCGTGCGGCGCAGATTCGCCTGCTCGATAGCGATGGAGCGGAAGTAACTGGTCATGTCCAGCCGGCCCGATGAAAAGTTATGATTGCTGCTGTCGCAGGCTGCAACGTTATAAGGCATGTGGAGACAACGTGCGATCTCAGAAAGTAACTGACGTTTGAAGTCGCCATACGTTGTCGATGGCTGCTCGACACGAAGCTGCTCCATTTTCCAGCCGGCTGGCATGGTCACCAGCATGCGCCGTTCCAGCTCGACTGGTACCCATTCCTCAGCCTCGATGGCTTCACCACCAGGTGGAGCATCTGTGTAGAGGATACCCGCGAAGTCTGCCGCCGTCTCAGCAGCCGAGAGCACAGCCAATGTGTAGCGTCGTAACTGAGCGAATAACGGCAACGCCGGTGTAATCTCAGGAATGCCACGGGCCTGGCCAGGGCGATACTTCGTGTAGATGTGAATGACTTGCTCAGCCGGTACCACATCGTAGTCCAAGCGGCTGGACACCAGTGTGGCATCACCAGGATGCTCTTTGAGTACGTGATAGGCCTGCACGTTACCGTAGGCATCAAAGACGATGCCATCGACAGGCTGCTCAGGCGTAGGTGACCAGAATGGCGTCGTGACTTGGTCACATTCGACCAGGCGGTAGTCTAACTGCACCCCATCAGTTGCGATGAAGGGATTGGTGACCGCAATCAGGAACGACTCGCCGTCTTGAATTTTGGCGACTGTGGCCGTCCAAATTTTCTCAGCCAGGCCCACGCGATCATACCAGCGGCGAAACGATGCCTCGATCTGATCGGAAAGTAATTTCGACTCGAATCTCACTTGCAGTCGCGGTCCTGTGCCAACGATGTGGTTGGCTTTCGTCATGACGATGCCAAAAGCATAGCAGTTGTTGGCGACTTCATAGCGAGAGCGTGCGCGCAGGGTACTGCGAACATCAGGGGAATTGAGGGCGTTGGCCGACAGGTAATCGACATTGGCCCAATGACGACGGTTTTCCTCCGTCGTCATGGCCGCATCATACTTGGCCCGCACATTGAGCGGCACGCGTACAAATCGGGCCGACGTGCGCCTCTTCGTTCCCAGTAGTCTCCTGATCCAGCCGATCATACTGTACCATTCGGGATCAAGCGAATAAATCTCAGCGCCCTAGCAGGCCTCTGGACCACTTCCAGCGAGCGCAAATATCGGTCCGCCTCGATCAACTCTTGAAGCGTCCGCTGCTTCACTGTGCCAATCGAAGTTGAGACTTCGCTGGCTTCGCTAGCAGCTTGACGAATCGTTTGCTCAAGGCTATTGTTGTCGTCAGGCATAGTCGTGTCTCCTCACCACTAAGACGCATTGTAACGCATGGCGTTTTGGCTTTGAGTATCACAGGGTCAAAGTGATTCCATTGGTGGAATCACTTTGACCCTGACAGTCTTTCCACAGTGACCCAGCGTCTTGCACAGGCACGGCAGATGCGCACACGAATGATGCAACGCCAGCGCCGGCGAACATAGTACACTCGGCTATCGACACAACCGCACTTCGGGCACTCGATGCCATATTGCCGGCGCGCTTTGCGTGCATCATCACTGCGCATACACCCTCAAATACTTGGCCCTGGCTTCACGTTGCCACTGGGCAAAGTTCACTTTCTCACGCTTTCTCTTCTCAGCATGTTCGGGCAGCGAGACGCCTTGAATCGATGCGGCCACTGCAGCGCCCACCAGGCAGTCCCACCAGTGATTGTCATCGTTGCTGGCCCGCAGCTTCCACTCGTTGACGATTCTGCCTCGCGACTCGACTGGAACAAAGTACTCAGCAAGCAAGTGATCGAAAAACAGCCGATGTGCCGCAGCATTAGTACCGAATACGAAGAGCGTACCAGACTGGCCACGTTCTGTCACTAGGCGCGAGTACACGAATGACTTCCAAAAGTTCGTGTCAAAGACGACATGGCGAATGCCACGTTCACGAAGATGGATTCGCCAGTGTAGTCCCACACGCACAGCACCGCCTTTCGACCATTCGTTCATAGGCCTAGACGATGCCCCGACATACTTGCCATGCGACGGGAAAACTGACACAGCATAGACGCTATCTTTGCAAGTCTTGTACACGACATCCGTCATAGCGCCCCAGCTTGCGTCCACAAGACAGCGCTCGATCTTCAGTGTGGCATTGCTGTCGGCCACAGGATATGATCTCGACATCAGCTTCTCGATTGTCTCAGCGATGCCACGTGATACCATCGTCTCAACGGAATTCGTGTTGTAGTACGACTGCAGTGTGACCGGAATCTCACGAAGTGAGAAGTAACTGACCGACTGCTCTGGCGTCGTTCCGTAGTCAATCACATAGCCGTCGAAAGTCTCAGTCCAGGCGCAGACTAGGTAGTAGATTGCGTTCTGATGCGAGTCGATGAACGCGGTCAGTGTAGTGCAGCCAGCCGGTACGACACCGCGCGGCTGCATGCTCAGACGTTTCGACAACAGCGACGCGTTCAGGTGATACTCCTCTACGCCAGCGTTATCGAGTATCGGTGTGTTCTGATACTCAGCTTGAAACGATCGGTCATCACGGAGCCACAGATTCATGGCATGCTGGACTGCTGACAGCTCGTCATGATTGAATCGCTCTGGCCAGGCGACAACTGCACCACGGTCCATCTCCTCACGATGGGCCTGGTAAAATTCGTTTGCCTTTTCGATGCCACTACCACTGGCCAGACACTCATCGAGGATGCGCTTGTACTCGTACCAAAGATTCAAGTTTTCCGGCATGGCGTAGAGCATCTTCATGCGTTCACCCGACCATTCCGGATGCAGGTCGCGGTTGAGGACGCGGTCAGCCAAGTCGTTAGGGTAGATAACCGTGCAGGGCATAATCGCACTGATCTTTTTGCCCGGGCCAGCCAGGCCCAGGATAGCACCATTCAAGATGTTTTCACGCATGGCGCATTGTGTGGGTGAGCGTGCCGACTCGTCTGTCTGCGGATCGTCGATGACGACCAATGACGGTCTGACTGTCCGACCATCAGGCCGATGGAATGTCATGCCACGAATGCGGCCAGTAATTCCTGACACACGAATGGCAGCGCCCGAGCAGAGCGCACCAGGAATCGTGGCCAGTGTCAGTGAGTTGGCAGTACACTCGATATGCGTGCGTTCACCACGGAACAACTGTCCATGCGAGCGCTTCGTAATTCCAGACAAGCACCGAATCGGATGCGTGGCTTCAGGAAATGCTGCATGCAGTTTGTCATTCGTCTCCAGCTCAGTCTTGATCGTATCCAGCATCGAAATGGCGTGCTCTTCATCGGCTCCGATGAGCACCACGAATTCGTGGTGGCCATAGAGGATCGCCCACAGGCACGCGGCAATGCTCAGCACAGTTTTGCCACTACCACGCGGCATTGCGAATGCGAATTGGCCGCCTGACAGGACCGCACGCTCGATCTTTTCGATGGCGCGAAGATGATCGCGCGACCACTTCAGATAGAAGACTGACGAGAGAAAATGCTCGCAGAAAAAGCGGAAGTCCTGGCGTGCGCGGACATAACCTTCGACATCTGTACGCTCAGGCATAGTCGATGCGATGTCGCGTGATATTTGCGACATCGACTTGATCCTGAGCGCCATGCTATCGCGGTGTCGTTCATAGCGTTTGGCTTGTATTTCGGCATCGATGGCTGACAGGTTTTTGCCACGCGCGACTTCGGCCAGTACCCAGAGGATGAAGCGATACAGGTGGACATACTTCCCATCGGCTGTGGCCAGAAACGACATGCCTGATATGTCACGCATGAGGCGAAACAGTCGCCGATCAATAACATGCCCAAATTCAGTCGAATTGACTAGGCGAAAAAGTGTATCGAATGGAAAGCGTGTCGCATCAGCCATAACAGCACACGATCATGTTTTTCCCTGATACAGTCGTATCAGGCCAGCAAGTAAGAGCATCGCTGGCACCTCATCGTCATCTTTTTGATACTTGCCCAGCGCCCGCTTCACCAAAGCACGGAAGTCTTGTTCACTCATTTCGACATTTGGATAATTGTCCAGCAAGTCATCATACAATTCACGCACACTAAGATTCCAATCGAATATGCCAACAGTTTCATTATCATGCATACACCGACCTCAATATCTCAGGGTAACTATGTTTGAATATCGAATGATGTAGTCTATTGACAAAGGAAACAAACGACACACGGCAATTCCCTGGCCACTGCATGAACGTGTAAAACGACTTGGCATAGGTCCCGAATATCTTGTAGTAATCTGTCAGGCCACCCGGGTTGCGCTGCGTCATCATCTGCTTGACGACACAGATATAATTCTGAAGGAATAGCTTGCCCCTCAGCCCATGCACATAGTAGGTCGTGACATCATCATTGCCACGCCCCACAAAGTCAAAGCGCCTATCCGTCCTCAGGAAAAACGTCTGCATGACTTTGCGAAACTCATTGTTCGCAAACTCGCCCGTTTGCGCCATGCAGACACACATAACATTCGGGCAGTCATCCAAAAAGTCCCAGAATATAGCAAACAAACGATCTAAGTAGTTCGGAAACTTCAGCAAGTTCGCAGCAAGTGATCTCTCATGTGACGCAATACGCCAAGCCAATGAGCCAGATATGTAACTGTAATCATCATCGAGAACAAGAAAATGTGTCCAACCTAGCTCGGCTGCCACGTCCCACAAGACATTCCGGACAGCTAGAGGAGACGGATAGGTGTTGTCGCGCGGCAGGTTGTCGCAATAGTCACAATCGACCAACTCGCGGTTGTACTCGATTAGGTCATCTCGAAAACGCTGACGATACTCCCCTAACTGCGGGTCATCTGTAGCCACGACCACGAATTTGTCTCCCGTGTAGTGAAAACGTTTGAGCATTCGCCAAGTCGCCACCCTGTCAGCGCGGCGATACGATATGACAAACACGCCTCGCTTGTCATGGCTTGCCCTCGGTATCCTGAACAGGCTTGACACGGTTGGCCTCCCGTAGCAACTCGAAAATACGCTCGGTCAACTTCACCCAACCACGTTCCAACGCCTCGTCAAAGTCCACGATCACCAGAGCCAAACGGCGAAAAATTGCCTTCACATTGTCATCGCTGTGTGCATAATACTCAGCAATCTTGTCGAAACGCCAGCGAACAAAACGTATCGCCGAGTATTCGAGAAAACGCCTCAATTCTGCGTCTTCAACTTTCCTGACTTCCTCGATCAACTTCTCCGCTTCCGTTGCATCATACAACTCGCTGACTTCAGGCTTCGGTCCGCGCGGCTCATAAAAAATTTTTGTCGTGTCCAACGAGTATCCTTTGATCTTACGCATATCATCGTCGAAGCCGAAAAGACTTAGGTCGATCCTAAGTCCGCGCTTGATCGCCTCCTGTACATCTTTTAGCTCGATGTCCAGTTTCGTCATATTCCACGAAGACAAATTCGATGTGCGATTGTCGATCAAGCGGTACAGTTTGGCTTCCTCAGCCGTAAAGTCTGCGACATGCACAGGGACACTACCCAGGCCCAGGTGTTTAGCCGCCTCGTAGCGAACATGCCCGACCACAATGACACCTTCACGATCCACAACAATCGGCTGGCGCCAGCCAAAGCGCTGAATCGAATCCGCCACTGCTCGAATCGCACGCCTTGGGATATTGCGTGGGTTATTCTCGTAAGGTCGAATTTCGTCCAGACTTTTCCACTCGATCTCCAGGTCGCAATTTTCCAAATGCCCCATCGCACACGATCCTCGAAAATAAAATAAATTTTTGACTATCGCGTGACT